>ERZ1673698.1612-NODE-1612-length-20213-cov-11.069997_pt1 | contig 20213 bp, 18 predicted proteins | sample MGYA00580228_ERZ1673698 | MGnify/ENA primary metagenome ERZ1673698 (study PRJEB41218, sample SAMN15661768) | gut metagenome | host: Homo sapiens | place: Canada: London | collected 2015-08-20/2019-03-30 | study: EMG produced TPA metagenomics assembly of... | reverse complement strand
TTTAATTTTTTTTTATTTTTTATTTTCAACAGGTTGCAGTCTCATTTTTGCCTCTCTTTTTGCCCGTTTTTTCCGGTGGCCGTCAAAAATGGGCAAAACGCTCTGGAAGAAGGGAACAAAAAAAGCGCATTTTTTTCGAAAAAAATGCGCTTTTTTTGCAACAGAGCCGAAAGTCGAGGCTGCTACAGCCCCTGTTCCGCACGCCAGGCGGCGAAACGTTCGCGCGCCCGGGCCGAGTAGAGGGCCTTGCGGTCCTTCTTCTTGGCTTTTTCGTCCAGCTCCGGCATGAGGCCGAAATGGGCGTTGGACGGCTGGAAGTGCTTCACCGGGGTGCGCAGATGGTTGAGCAGGGCACCCAGCGCGCATTCCAGCGGCGGCAGGGCCAGCTCCCTGCCCTGGGCGCGGGCGGCCAGCAGCATGCCCAGCCACATGCCGCAGGCGGCGGATTCCAGATAGCCTTCCACACCGGTGATCTGTCCGGCCAGGAAAACGCGGGGCCGCGCCTTGAGCGACAGGTCCTCGTTCAGGGCCACGGGCGCGTTCACATAGGTGTTGCGGTGCATGCTGCCGAAGCGGGCGAATTCCGCCTTTTCCAGACCGGGCACCATGCGGAACACGCGCGCCTGCTCGCCGTAGGTCAGCTTGGTCTGGCAGCCCACCAGATTGCAGGTCTCGCCGTTGAGGGTCTCGGCCCGCAGCTGCAGGATGGCCCAGGGACGGCGGCCGGTACGCGGGTCCACGAAGCCCACGGGCTTCAGCGGGCCGAAGGTCAGGGTGCGCGGGCCGCGCTCGGCCAGGGCCTCCACCGGCATGCAACCTTCGAAATGCTTTTCCTTCTCGAATTCCCGTGCGCCCACCTTTTGCGCTTCCAGCAGGGCATTATAGAAGGCTTCGTATTCTTCCTTGTTCATGGGGCAGTTGAGATAGTCGCCGCCCGTTTCGCCCTTTTCCTGTCCGTAGCGCGAGGCACGGAACACGATGTCCATATTCAGGGAATGCGTCCAGACGATGGGCGCGATGGCATCATAAAAATAGCAGTGGTCGCCGCCCACCACCTCGGCCAGCGAGGCGGAGAGGTTCTCCGAAGCCATGGGCCCGGCCGCCAGCACCACGGTCTCGAAGCCGTCCAGCGCGGGATCGTCCAGGGACGTGATCTGCCGGTACACCAGCGTGATGCCGGGCGTGGACCGGACGCGCTGCGTCATGGCCGCCGAGAAGGCCTCGCGGTCCACGGCCAGGGCCTTGCCCGCAGGCACGCGGTGGGCGTCGGCCAGCTCCATGAAGTCGCTGCCCAGTTCGCGCATCTCGGCCTTGAGCAGGCCGATGCCGGAGGTCAGCTCGTCCGAGCGCAGGGAATTGGAACAGACCAGCTCCGCCAGCCCGTCATTGACATGGGCCGGGGAACGGAACTCCGGCTTCTGTTCGAACAGGGTCACTTGCAGACCGGCCCGCGCCAGACGCAGGGCACATTCGCAACCGGCCAGGCCGCCACCAATAACCGCATAGCTGTGTTCAGTCACGCCATCTCCTTTTGTTGGCCGCATCTTTGCCCAATCTGGGCCCGGAAGGCAAGGGGGAGCAGGAGCGGAGGCGGCGGAAGGGAAGAGGGGCCCGTTCTGTTATTGGAGGACAGAGGGCCGTCCGGGGGAAGGGATGCCTTTTGGAAAAGGCTCCCCTTCCCCCGGGCCCCCATCCCCGCGAAAACTTTTGTTCTGGTCAGTGCAAGGGGATTTGCGGGCGGTGAGCCTCCCGAGCACGACGGTCCCCGGAGGAGCTGCTGCGCCCGTTCGTCGACCATACCCGGGCATCCCGGAGCCATGGGGTCCCTCGCGTGGCTCCATTGCCGGTCTTGCTGCGATGAGATCTTGATGCTGGCGGGGATCGTGCTGCGGGCTTGGGTATTGCCGGAGGGGGAGGCGTTTTGTGGAATCTGTCGTTGGGGCAGGGGCCTCAGCTCATGAGGGGCTTGTCTGCAGGAGGCGGGCGGGGCAGCGCCACGCTGTTTCACTAGAGGAGATGAGAGGGGGAGACGGGGCTCGATGCGCGGAGGGGGTACTGCCGTATCCGGACCGGAAGGGAAAGCACGTTTGCTGGTGGCCTGTACTCTTCTCTTGCAGGGTTGGAGGGGCGTATGCCGGGCAAGGGAATGTCCGGAAGGATTGAAAAAAATTTTTTGCAGATGTCCCGGCTGGGAACTTGCTGGCAATGTTTCCTGAAAATCCCCGCAACTGGCCTGTACGCTCGCTGGTGGAGGAAGGGGAAGACCACTGCGTGGAGCTGGCTGCCGGGCCGGCGGGGACCTGTCCATGAGCACGGGCACAAAGCGGCGGTCCTGTGGTCGTATCCTGCGGGCCCGCAAGGCTTTGGGCCTCTTGCCCGCTGTCCGCATGTGCGCTACATCTCACGCCATGAGCAATTTTTCCGTACCCACCTGCCCCGTGCGCCTCGCTTTCGTGCGCGAAGGGGCCCGTTCCCTGTACGCCGGTCAGCTTGAACCGGCCACGGCCTTCTCGGCCGGTATCGACCTGCGCGCCTGTCTGGACGAGGACTGTGTGCGCATCCCTGCCGGAGGCCGCTTTTGCGTGCCTGCGGGCATCAGCGTGCAGCCTTGCGAGGCCGGTTTCGCGGGTTTCCTCTATTCCCGCAGCGGCCTTGGTGCGCGTGAGGGCCTGACCGTGGCCCAGGGAGTGGGGGTCATCGACCCCGACTATACGGGCGAGATCCTCGTCATGCTGCTCAACACCTCGGGCGAGGAGCGCATCCTCAAGCGTGGGGAGCGCATGGCCCAGCTTGTTTTCCAGCCCTTTGTCCGCCCTGTCTGGCAGGAGGTGGAGAGCCTTTCTGCCACGGAGCGCGGTGCGGGCGGCTTCGGACATACGGGGCGCTAGTCTCCGCCAGGGGATGCCGCCGGCCGGGGCCGTGCGTTGCCGCGTGTGCCGCGGGCATATCCGCCGTCGGGCCGGGACGTCTGTTTTCCCGGCAGGTCTCCCGTTTTTTCCAAAGCCTTTTCTGTTTCACGATTGCCGGGGCGCGTGCCCCGTGGGATGGCGCAAGGCCTCCCAGCAAAGGAGTTGACCATGTCCGACACATTTTCCGCCGTCAAAGCCCAGGAAGAAGCACTGCTTTGCCGTTCCTACAGCCGATATCCCGTGGCTGTGGTCCGAGGCAAGGGCTCGCGGTTGTGGGACGTGGACGGTAAGGAATATGTGGACCTGCTGGCCGGCATCGCGGTGACCGCCCTGGGCCACTGCAACGACGAGGTCTGTGCCGCCCTGGAAGCCCAGGCCCACAAGCTCTGGCACGTCAGCAACCTTTTCTATCAGGAAGAACAGCTGGAACTGGCCCGCCTGCTGCTGAGCACCAGCCATCACGGCAAGGCCTTCTTCTGCAATTCCGGCGCCGAGGCCAACGAGGCCTGCATCAAGCTGGCCCGCCGTTACATGCGCAAGGTCAAGCAGCGCGACGCCTACGAGATCATCACCCTGGGCGGCTGCTTCCACGGCCGCACGTTCGGCGCGCTGGCCGCCACGGGCCGCGAGAGCCTGAGCGACGGTTTCACGCCGCTGCCCGAAGGCTTCAAGCAGGTGCCCGCCAATGACCTGGCCGCGCTGGAAGCCGCCATCACGCCCGCCACGGCGGCGGTGCTGGTGGAAGTGGTGCAGGGCGAAGGCGGCATCGTGCCCCTGCCGGGCGATTACCTGCGCGGTGTGGAAGCCTTGTGCCGCAAGCACGACATCCTCTTCATCTGTGACGAAGTGCAGGCCGGTCTGTGCCGCACCGGTACCTTCTGGGCCTTCCAGCAGCATGGCCTGACCCCGGACGCCATCAGCATGGCCAAGTCCCTGGCCAACGGCCTGCCCATGGGCGCCATGCTGGCCACCGACGAGATGGCCAAGGGCTTCGAGGCCGGCAGCCATGCCACCACCTTTGGCGGCGGCGCGCTGGCCTCCGGTGTGGCGGCCAAGTGCGTGGAGATCATGCTCCGCGACAAGCTGGCCGACCGTGCCGCCGAGCTGGGCAAGCATGTGATGGACCGCGTCCGCGCCATCCAGGACAAGCTGCCCGGTACCGTGCGTGAAGTGCGCGGCCTGGGCCTGATGATCGGCATCGAGCTGGCTGTGGATGCCGCCGCCGTGTGGCGCGAACTCATCGCCCGCGGCTTCATCTGCAACCTGAGCCACGGCGTGACCCTGCGCCTGCTGCCTGCCCTGACCATCGACAAGGCCGACCTCGACGCCTTCATCGATACGCTGGAAGACATCCTGCGTACGGCGAAGTAAGGCGGCGTTTCCCGGTACATATCCAGGCTCCCGTGCCGCTCCGGTGCGGGAGCCTCTTTTTAGCGTTTTTCAGGGGCGGCCATCACGGTCGCCCAGGAGCCTGCCGGCCCTGATTTTTTCCTGGTGGCTGCGGGCGGACTCTTTACAGGATGGGGCGCCTGTGCTACACAGGCCCGCACCAATCCACTACGGCAATCCCGGCTCATACGGGATTGCCGCTTGCTTTAAGGAGACAGATGCATGGATGTTTTTGACCAGGCCACTGAACTTGAACGTCTGGACCGTGAAGCTGCCCTCTCCCGCGCCCGCGCTGCCATGGACCAGGGCGGTCCCGACTGGATCGACGGCGTGGCCTGCTGCCGCGAATGCGGCGAGCCCATCCCCCAGAAGCGTCTGGAGGCCCTGCCCGGTGTCGGCCTGTGCCGTGCCTGCCAGGAAGAACGCGAAAGCGGACGCTAGCATTTTTTGATAACGGACAACCGGAGGCCGGGGCCCTTGAGGCTCCGGCCTTTTTGTTTTGGGGCTGCAAGCTGTTGGGCCGCGCGGGCGTGGCGCAAGGATACCGGCCATGCCGGACGGGGCCGGGCGCATGCGTCCGGAAAGATGCCTGGATACGGGCAGGAGGCTTGCCTGTTTTTTTGCCGGGCCCCGCGGACGGGCGCAATGCTGATACGATCCCCATTGCCGCCTTTACGGTGATTTTTGATGAAGCTGACAGCCCCGCTCATAGGGAGGGAAGCCTCTGCCCGTGCCGGGACGCAGGCCAGGCCCCTCGCTCTGCCGGGCGATGCCTGCCTGTCGGATGGGACGGAGGCTCTTTGCCGCTTCACGCGGGGCATAAAAAAAACGGCGCCCCCGTTTGGGGACGCCGTAGGGCATTCGGAAGGATGCGGGCTTATTCGCCCTGGCACTTCTTCTTCAGGGCCTCGCCCACGGTCTTGCCCAGTTCCACGCAGGCGCGCAGGGCTTCGTGGCGCGGGGTCCAGTTGCACTTCACGAAATCGGCGGGCATGTCCATGCCCATGGAAGCCAGCATCTCGTGCAGGACCTTGGCGGATTCACCGGACCAGCCGAAGGAACCGAAGGCGCCGCCCACGCGGTTCTGGGGACGCAGGCCCTTCATGTAGGTCAGGGTGGAGGCCATCAGGGGCATGATGGTGTTGTTGTGGGTGGGGGAGCCCGCGATCACGGCGCCGCAGTTGGCCAGTTCGGTCATGATCTCGCTGTGATGGTTGCTCTTCACGGACATCAGGCGGGTGGGCACGCCCACTTCTTCCAGACCGCTGCACACGGCATAGGCCATCTTTTCGGTGGAATGCCACATGGTGTCGTAGATCACCATGGCGCGCTGCTGGGGCTTCTGTTCGGCCATCTGGCGGTACATGTCCACGATGAACTTCACGGACTTTTCGCCGCGGTGGATCAGGCCGTGGTCAGGGGCGATCATGTCGATGTCCAGGCTCTCCACGATGGGCAGGGTCTTCAGCACCTGGGGAGAGTAGGGCAGCACGATGTTGTAGTAGTATTCCTTGATGGCGCGTACGAAGTCGCCCTGGTCGTGCTCATCGGCATAGCGGTAGCTGGTGGCGATGTTCTGGCCGAAGGCGTCGTTGCTGATGAGCAGCTTGTCTTCGGGGATGTAGGAGACCATGCTGTCGGGCCAGTGCAGCATGCGGGTCTCCTGGAAGATGATGTTGCGCTTGCCGATGTTCAGCTTGTCGCCGCTCTTGACCACTTCGATGGGCCAGTCCTTGCAGTCGAAGTAGCCCTGCATGGACTTGTAGCCCAGGGTGGAGACGAAGATCTTTTCGGGCTTCACGCGGGCCACCACTTCGGCCAGGCTGCCGGCGTGGTCGGGTTCCATGTGGTTGCAGACGATGTAGTCGATCTTTTCAGGATCCATGATCTTGGCGATGCGGCACAGCATGTTGCCGGCCCAGCCGGGATACACGGTATCCATCAGGACGTTCTTTTCGTCGCGGATCAGGTAGGCATTGTAGGTGGAACCTTCGGGGGAGCGGGAATAGCCGTGGAAGTCACGGTGATCGTAGTCCACGCAACCGACCCAGAAAATATCTTTTTTGATTTCAACGGGCTGCATGAAAATTCTCCATTAGGGGATATTGTTCACGGTCAGGATGCCGCAAAGGGCATAAACGAGCCTGCCCTGCCGCAGGGCGGCAGGGCAGGCGGAAAGAGCGGAAGAAACAGGGCTTAGGCCTGTTCGAACTGATCCTTGCTCACGCCACAGACGGGGCAGGTCCAGTCATCAGGCAGCTGGTCGAAGGGCACGTTGTCGTTTTCGGCGGGATCGTATTCGTAACCGCACACGCTGCAAACGTATTTCATGGTGTCTCTCCTTATGAGCCTAGTTTTCGGCCTTCCAGTGGCCGTGAAGGTTGCAGTATTCGCGGGCAGTGACCTTTTCGGCGTCGGTCTTGAACACCGCTTCAGGCTTGTCGCCCGGCTTCAGGAAACAGGTCAGGCTCTGGTTGTCGGCCAGCAGTTCGATCCACTCGATGTAGTGGTTCTCGTCCATGGGATGGGCCACGCTGCCCACGGTCACCTTGTAACCGCCTTCGATCTTTTCGATCACGGGCACGTGCTTTTCCATGGCGCCGTCGGTGGAGCCTTCCTTCATGAGCTTCATGTTCTCGCCACAGCAGACCAGGCTGGCGCCGCCGCCGTGGATGACTTCAACGATATTGCCGCAATGGGTGCACTTATAAACTTCAAGCTGATTCGGCATGATATTTGTCTACCTTTGTCCGCAGCCGGACAGTTGGGATCGGTGTTTGCATGTTGCCGGAACTCCTTCCGACGAGGCTACTTTGAACCAAGACGGCCCCGTTGTAAAGAGGTTTTCCGACTATAATAGTAATTTTTCTTAATAAAGAAGTTTTTCACAAAACTCTTTCCCGCCCTGGCGCAAAGGATGCAGAGAAAAAAGTCTGTATATCTGGCGTGTTTCGCCATCATTCGGCGGCAGCGGCGGGGACGGCCGTCTGCTGGAGCATGGTGGGACAGTCCGGCAGGGCCGGGGCGTGCCGTCGACGGATGCCCAGCACATTGGGCAGCTGGGCCCGCACATTGCCCGTGACCCAAAAATCGGCCAGGTGCCGTCCGCGCAGCTCCTGATGCAGCCCGGGGGAGCGGATCACCAGCCCGGCCTGCATGCCGCCCTCCACATACATGACGGTACGGACATCCAGCGGCAGGTGGAGCAGGGCGTGGGCAAAGCTGTAGGCTTCCAGCGGTTCGCGGCAGTGCAGGAAGAGGATCTTGCCCGCCCCGTCCTCGGCCACTGCCGAGATGGCGTACAGGGGGCCGCCGGGAGACCAGAGGATGCGGCGCTCGTCATTGATCATGCGGTAGTTCTGGATGACCAGGCGATATTGCTCCAGCAGTTCCTGCCACTGGGGATCCTCGCGGGTCAGGATGTCGGCGCGGGGCAGGCCCTCCTGGCGGGGACCGGCCACGAAGAAGGCGCCGAAGCGGCGGACCAGGCGCTTGTTGTTGATGTAGTCGTCCTGGCGCATGTAGCCCGTGCTGGTGACGCCGTCGGGAAGATACATGCTGGCATTGATGGCGGCCACCAGATCATGGCTGTCGGCCCACTGGCCAAGGGTCAGGGCAGGATGCTTGTGGGCCGCGCTGGCATAGAGGCGGAAGTCGAACAATTCCGGGTCGATACGCAGGACGGTCAAAGAGGCCTGCTGCCCGGCTTCGGATTGCAGGGAGAACTCCGCATATTCGAGCCCCTCTTCCAGGGCGTTCCAGCGGGGGGCTTTCGGCAGGGCCGCATCGGCCTCGGCGCCGGCGTCCGCTGCCGGGGCCTCGTCCGGGAGCGGCAGGGCCTGGGTGGCTGCCGCAGGCAGGACTTCATCCTCGGCGGGCAGCGGGGGCAGGCCGGGCAGGCCGGAAAGGTCGAGCTGTTCCAGTTCCAGACTCAGGGAAGGCGCAGGGGGGGCAGGCGGAAGGTCCCCTTCCGCTCCGGCTTCGGCAGGGCAGAAGACCAGCAGGCAGAGCAGCAGGTAGAGCGAGCGAAGACAGCAGGCAAGAAGAGCGTGCTGCCTGCGGCGGAGCAGACCGGCAGGGAAGGCGGGATGACAAAAAGCGGGTGCGACCGAAGCGTCCATACCTGCTGACATAGAGCGCCCTTGTTTTTTTGGCAAGCATCAGGCTTTGGCGGGAAGGGGCGGGCAAACTATATTGACTTATCAAGTTATATTGATATAGTTGGAGACATCGAAACCGTTTTTTCTGATTCACAGTTCCCAGGAGTTTTGTCATGCAGATCGCCCAGGCTCTCCGCCAGACAACCAAGCCTTTTGTTTCTTTGGAATTTTTTCCCCCTGCCGCGGAAAGTCATCTGCCGGAGTTCTACGAGACCGTGGAGCGCCTGCGCTCGATCGATCCCCTTTTCCTCTCCGTCACCTACGGTGCGGGGGGCGGTAAACAGCAGAACACGCTGAACGTCACGGCGGAGCTGGCCCGGCGGGGCTTCACCGTCATGGCGCACCTGACCTGTGTGGGCGCCGAGCCGCAGGCCATCAGCGATTTTGTGAGCCATCTGCGCGCTGCCGGGGTCCACAACGTGCTGGCCCTGCGCGGGGATGCGCCGCGCGGCGTGAGCGACTGGGACTGGAACGCGGGCCATTTCCACAACGCCCGTGACCTCGTGCGTTTCCTGCGCTCGGAGCATCCCGACCTGGGCATCGGTGTGGCGGGCTATCCCGCGCCCCATCCCGATGCGGCCACCTTCGCGTCGGACCGGGCCTATCTGGCCGACAAGCTGCGCGCCGGAGCGGATTTCGTCATCACCCAGCTTTTCTTCGACGTGCGCGAGTATGAGTCCCTGGTCAGCTCGCTGCGCGCCGCCGGACTGGAGACGCCGGTCATCCCGGGCATCCTGCCCATCCAGAGCTTCGATTCCCTGCGCCGCGTGCTCTCGCTGTGCGGGGCCAACATCCCGGGCAAGCTCTATCTGGAACTGGAAGCGGCCCACAACGAAGGCGGTGTGGAGGCCGTGCGCGAAGCGGGCCTGCGTTTTGCCGCCCGCCAGATCCGGCAGCTGCTGGATTGCGGCGCGCCCGGCATCCATCTGTACAGCCTCAACAAATCCGAGATGTGCCTGCGCCTGGTGGAAGAAGCGGGCCTGTAGGCCGCTTCCCCGGTGGGGGAGAACATGAATGACGACGGGAGCTGCCGGGACCGCGCGGCTCCCTGAAAAAACGGGAAGGGACAGGTGTCCTTCCCGTTTTTTCGTCGCATCCCGATACGCCCCCGCAGGGAGGGGACCGTGCTCCGGACCGGCACCGCCTGCGTCGCTGCTGCAGGCATGGCCCGGCCCCGGGCCGCCGTCTTGTGCCCTGCACGGAGGCGATCATTTCTCACCGTAACTGTTCTTTTTTTCACGATTTCACATCCGGTTGACCACCCCCGGCCTCCGGTTTTAGGGTTGTCCATGAGCATCGCAAAAGAACATCGCTGGTTGTTGCTGGCCGTCTGCGCGGCGCAGTTTTTCATGCCGTTCATGGTGGCCGGGGTCAACGCCGTCCTGCCGCCCCTGGGGGAAAGCCTGGGGGCCAGTGCCCGTGAACTCAGTCTGCTGGGGGCCGTCTATACGCTGGGGCTGGTCGTGTTCCAGCTGGCCGGAGGCACCCTGGGGGATATCTACGGACGGCGCCGGGTCTTCCTTTTTGGCCTGAGCCTGTTCAGTGTGCTGGCTCTGGTGCTGGGTTTCATCCCTCATATCGACGTCTTCATCGGCCTGCGCCTGTTCCAGGGCATGGGGGCCGCCATGCTGAGTTCGTCCAGCCTGGCCCTGCTGGCGTCCGCCGCGCCCAAGGAGATGCGGGCCAGCTATCTTGGCCTCAGCGGCGTGGCCGTTTATGCGGGCATCGCCTGCGGGCCGCCGGTGGGCGGTCTGGTGGCCGGCTGGCTGGGCTGGCGCTGGCTGTTCTGGGGCACGGGCCTGGCCGCGCTGGCCGCCATGTGCATCATGATCTTCCGGGTCCCCCTGGAGTGGCGCACCGCCGACAAGGAGCCCTTCGACGTGCCGGGCTGTCTGCTCTATGGCGGGGCCATGGCGGCCCTGACCTTTGGCGCGTCCTGTATCGCGGACGATCATCTGCTGGGCGGCGGGCTCTTTTTGCTCTGTCTCGTGCTGCTGGCCTGTTTCGTCTGGCGGGAGCTGCGCAGTCCCTTCCCCATGGTGGACGTGCGCCTGCTGCGCAGGAACAGGGTCCTCAGCCTGTCGCTGGTGGCGGCCTTCGTCAACTACTGCTCCTTTTTCGGCATGGTCTTTTTCTTCAGCCTCTACCTGCAGGTGGGACGGGGCTTCAGCGTGCAGGAGGCCGGTCTGATGCTGGCCCTGCAGGCCGCCGTGCAGTCCCTGGCCAGTCCGCTGGCCGCCCGTCTTTGCGACCGTTATGACCAGGGTCTCATCAGCACCGCCGGGACGGTGCTCTGCGGGCTGGGCCTGCTGAGTGCCGCTTTCCTCGACATGGATTCCTCGCTCTGGATCATCGTGGGGGCCCAGTGCTTCATTGGTGCCGGGGCCAGCATCTTTGCCCTGCCCAACACCACCATCATCCTCGAAGCGGCCGGGCCGCAGCGGGTGGGGCAGGCTTCCGGGCTGGTGGGCACGGTGCGTACGGCCGGCATGCTGGGCAACCTGACCATCATCACCCTGACCCTGAGTATTTTTCTGGGCCATGAGCCGGTGGGCAAGGACAATATCGACGCCTTCCTGCACTGCATGCAGGTGGATATGGTGCTGTTCGGTATCCTGAGCCTGCTGGCCGTGGGCTGTACCCTGGCCCGCAACAGCAGCGGCGCGAAGGCCGCCTGAACCGGAGGCACGATGCCATGAAGATATTCGCCGTCAACGGCAGCCCGCGCAAAAAGGGCAATACGGCCACGGTGCTGGAACACTTTCTGGAAGGGGCCCGCAGCGCCGGGGCGGACACGGAGCTGATCCATCTTTATGATCTTCAGGCCTCCGGCTGTCGCAGCTGTTTCGCCTGCAAGCTCCGGGGCGGGGCCTCGTACGGGCACTGCGCCCTGAAGGACGACCTTTCGCCCGTGCTGGCCGCGCTGGAAAAGGCCGATGGGCTGGCCCTGGGCAGTCCCGTCTATTTCGGCAACGTGACGGGCGCCATGCGTTCGTTCCAGGAACGTCTGTGCTTTCCCTATCTGGTCTATGACCGCCGGCGCAGCACCATCGCGCCCCGCCGTCTGGCGATGGCCTGCATCTACACCATGAACGTGGATGCGGAGACCATGCGGCAGCACGGCTATCCCGAGACCCTGGCCGTCATGGATGGTTATCTGGGGCGCATCTTCAGCACGCCCTCCGTCCTGTATGTGACCGACACCTGGCAGTTCGACGACTATGCCAGATATGTGGCCGACCGTTTTTCCGAGGCGGACAAGCGGCGTCGGCGCGAGGAGCAGTTCCCGCAGGAGTGCCGTCAGGCCTTCGTCATGGGGCAGGAGATGGTCCAAAAGCTGGCAGGGCAGGGCGCGTGATCCGGCAGGGCGGGATGACGGAGGCGGAAGACGCCGCGCTGCTGTTCAGCCCCCTGTCCCCGGCAGGGGAGGCTGTCCCGGCGCAGTGGCATTTTCCGGCCGGGCTGGAAGATTTCCCCGCTGCGGCGGACTTCCATTTCTGGCGCCGGGAACCGGGGAGCCCTGTGGGCGTACTGCATCCGGCCGGACAGCCGGAAGAGGGCCTGCTGCTGGGCGAGGCCTGCGCTTTGGGCTGCACCGGCCCCCTGCGGCTGACAGCGGCCGAGCACGCCCTGCTGGGGAGCTGCCCGGCCGAGGGGCTGGCCTTTTTCCTGTGCCTGGGGGCCCTGCCGGAGGAGCCGGGACGGGCCGAGCTGCGCGTCTGCGCTGTGCTGGCCGTGGCTCTGGACGGGGGGAGGGCCCTGCGCCTGTCCCTGCCGCAGGAGCTGCCGGAGCGCTTGCCCATGACGCGACTGGCTTTGGCTTCCCCGGCCTGAGCCCCGTGAGCCTGCGGCGGGCAAGAGGATGGGGGAGCCGTGGCGTGGGCATCCGTCCCGTGCGGGAGGATGGGCCTTTACCGGCATGGAGGTACAGTCCGTCCCCGCGTTGCGGTCAGGCCGGCATCGCCGTTGCGGGGCATGTGACGGGATCTTTGGTCGTAACACACGGACATCTATCTTGAAATTATCGATATCGGCAGGGCTGCACCGGTGCTGTGCGGCCCTGTTTTTTTGTGCCCTGTATAGAGGAAACATTCCTCGTTCCGACTGGCAGGGCGTGTGCCCCTGGAGCCTGCAGGCGGGGAGGGCGGGCATTAAAACTATAAAACTAGTTTTTTAGTTGACACGATAAAACTACTTTTTTAGTTTGATGTTGACAGCATACTTTCCCAGCGTCTACACCAAGGGCATGAATTCCTCGTATATCACCGCCCTGCCGGACGACTGGGAACGCGTGGCGCGGGTCTTTTCCGCCATGGGGGACGCCACCCGGCAGAAGATCCTTCTGCTCTTCGAGCCCGGGGAGAGCATCAGCCTCAGCAGCCTTGTGGCGACCGTGGGCCTGAGCCGTACGGCCGTGAGCCATCATGTGAACGTCCTCGTACGGGCCGGGCTGCTGATCCCCCGGCGGCAGGGCCGGGAAGTGCTTTACCGGCGCGACCTGCCCTTTGTCGTGGAGATGCTCGACCGGGTGCGGGATTACGCGCTGGCCGAGCTGGCCGCGGAGCAGGGCGACCGTTCCTGAGCCTGCCCGGCTGGGCAGGGGGTTTGGCTGGGATCGCCGCCATGCACGGATGCTGCAAGGAGTGCGCATGAGCAGGCGATTTTTGCGACAGACCGTCTCGCTGGGGGTGAGCTATACTCTCGGCACCTTCAACGACAATTTCTTCAAGCAGGCCATCCTGCTGCTGGCCGTGAGCATGGGCCATACGGCCGTGCAGGCCTGGGGCACCGTGCTTTTTTCGCTGCCCTTCGTCCTGTTCTCCGCCTGGGCGGGCTGGCTGGCCGACCGCTATCCCAAGTGCCGTCTGGTACTGGCGGCCAAGGCCCTAGAAGTGTGCGCCATGCTGGCCGGGGGCTGGGGGCTGCTCCAGCTGCACTGGAGCGGCATGCTGGCCATGCTCTTCTGCATGGGGGCCAGCGCCACCCTGTTCAGCCCGGCCCTCAACGGCTCCCTGCCGGAACTGTTCGCCCGGGAGGACGTGCCTCGCGTCAACGCCCTGTTCAAGCTGGCCACCACGGCCTCCATCCTGCTGGGCATCACGCTGGCAGGCGGGGCCCTGGAACGGCAGTGGCTCGCCACGGAGATCCCCTTCGGGCGCTGGCTGGTGGCTGCCGTGGCCGTGGGCGTGGCGGTGCTGGGCCTGCTCTCCGTGTTCTTCATCCCCTACCGCCCCGCTGCCGCCCGCAAGGAAGATCTGCCGCCCTTCCCCTGGCTGGGGGCCCTGGATTCCGCCCGCGACTTGTGGCGCCTGCGTGCCCGCCAGGGCATCTTCTGGTGCCTGTGCGGCGATGTCTTTTTCTACACTCTGTCCACCCTCGTCCTGCTGGAGATCAATGCCTACGGCGTGGCCCAGCTGGGCCTTGGCCCCACCATGGCCAGCCTGCTGCCCGGCGGGCTCATGCTGGGCATCTGTGCCGGGGCCGGGCTGGCGGCCCGTCGTGCCCGTGGGGACTGGCGGCGGAGCGTGCCCCGCGCCTGCGCCGGTATCGGCCTGTTGCTGGCGGTCGCCGGTGGCGTGCCCGCCGCGCCCGAGGCCTTCCGCTTCGGCCTGCTCTTTGCCTGTTATGCGGCGGTGGGCATCTGCGGCAGCCTGTACATAGTGCCGGTGTCCAGCCAGATCCAGCTGCTCCCGGCAGCGGAGGAAAAGGGCCGCATCCTCGGCACCAGCAATTTCTTTTCCTTTTCCGGCATGGCGCTGGCCGGGCCGGTCTATGCCCTGCTGTCCTTCCTGCCGCCTTCCGTGGCCCACATGCTGCTGGGCGGCCTTACCCTGATCTGGGCCGTCTTTTTTGCCCGTCGCCTCAAGGCCGCTTTCCCTGATGGCGACGATGGCGGCAGCAGGAGCGGGACAGGGGACGACGAGGGGAAGGCGGACGGGCCCCGGGGGCCTCGCCGGGCCGCGTCGCGTGTCCGTATCCTGTTCTCCCGCATGCTGCTGGGCTGCGGCCGCTATTTGCTCTCCCTGCGTTACCGTGTCCGTCTGGAAGGGCTGGATGTCCTGCAGGCCGAAGTGGCGCGTGAGCGGGGCAGGGGCGTGCTCGTGCTGCCCAACCATCCCGCCTTCATGGACCCGGCCCTGCTGTGTACGCATCTTGCCGCTTTCGACCTGCGGCCGCTGGCGGACAGCCATCAGATCCACCGCCCGTGGTTGCGGCCGGTGGCCGCGCTGACGGGCTGTATCTCCCTGCCGGATCTGCGCCGTGATGGCCTCTCCGCCCGTGACCAAGTGAGGGAAGCGCTGGACAGCTGCGCCGCTGCGCTGGCCCGGGGCGAGAACGTCCTTTTGTATCCCTCCGGCGGCCTGAGCCGGGACGGCGCTACCCATCTGGGCGGCAACAGCGGCGTGTCCCGTCTGCTGCAGGCCGTGCCCGACTGCGGTCTGGTCCTCGTGCGCACGCGCGGTCTCTGGGGCTCGTCCTTCAGCTGGGCCGCAGGCGAGCCCGTGCTGGGCCGGGCGCTGGTGCGCGGGCTGGTGTCGCTGCTCTGTCACGGCCTGTTCTTCCTGCCCCGGCGGGAGGTGCGCATCACCTGTGCTCTGCCGTCCCGCCGTCCCATGCCCGGGGAGGGCGTCCGTTCGTACAATGCGCTGCTGGAGTCTTTTTATGATGCCGACGGCGGCGAAAAGGCCTGCCCGCAGATCCTTTTTCCCTGGCGGGCCGAGATCCCGTCCGGGGCGGGCACAGGCGCTGTATCGGCCCGGATGGCCGCCACGCCGCCCCCGCTTGCCGCTGCCGACAGGGAAGCCGTGCTGCGCCTGCTGGCGGAAGCGTCGCCTCTGGGCCCGGAGTGGGGCAGCCTCAAGGAAGACCAGCGTCTGGACACTGATCTGGGGCTGGACAGTCTGGCCCTGACGGAACTGGCCGTGCGGCTGGAAGAGCGTTTTGGTCACGCTCCCGCCAGTCTGGAAGGCTTGCGAACGGTGGGGGACTGTCTGCTGCTGGCCGCCGGGCAGATGCCGGAAGCCGCGCCGACAGAAGTGCCGGAAGAGACCTCCCCCTGGCTGGATACCGTGCGGGCCCGTCCCGCCCGGGCGCTCAGCCTGCCTGATGCCCCCAATCTACCGCTGGTCATGTTGCGGCAGTTGCGGCGCGCCCCGTCCCGCCCCCTGCTGGCCGATAACGGCCGGATACTGACGGCGCGTGCGTTCTGGATACGGGCCGTGGCCCTTTCCCTGCATCTGCGCCGCCGTTTGGGCAGCGGACAGCGGGTGGGCATCATGCTGCCCGCCTCGTCAGCGGCCTGCGTGGCCTGGCTGGCCGTGCTGCTGGCCGGACAGACGCCGGTCATGCTGAACTGGACCACAGGGCCGCGCAATCTGGGCCACTGTCTGCGTCTGGCCGGGGTGCGGCATATCCTCAGTGCCCGGGCCCTGCTGGATCGCCTGGAAGGCAGTGGCCTGCGCGAAGCCGCCGAAGAGGCCGGGGCCGCATGGCTGCCGCTGGAAGATACGGCAGCCTCCCTGTCCCCCTGTCTGCGGCTGGAGGCCGCCTGCCGTGCGCTCCTCTCGCTGGCCGGGCTCGAAGGCTGCGCCGTGCCCCGAAAGCTGTCCCGGCCGGCGGCCATCCTGTTCACCTCGGGCTCGTCGGCGGCACCCAAGGGCGTGCCGCTCAGCCATGACAACATCCTGGCCAACTGCCGGGACGTGGCGGCCATCCTGGCCCTGGACAGCCACGACGCCATGCTGGCCATGCTGCCGCCCTTCCATACGCTGGGCCTCACGGGCAACATCGTGCTGCCGCTTTGCTTCGGCGTGCCGGTGGTCTTCCACGCCAATCCCACGGAAGGCGCCCGTCTGGATGCCGTATGCCGCCAGTGGCGGCCGACCCTGCTGGTGGCGGCCCCCACCTTCCTGGACGGTATGTTGCGGCAGGCCCGGCCCGGGGATCTGGCATCGTTGCGCGTGGCCTTCGTGGGGGCGGAAGCCTGTCCGCAGCGCCTTTATGATGATTTTGCCCGCCTGAGCGGCGGCGGGCTGCTGTGCGAGGGCTACGGCGTCACGGAATGTTCGCCGGTCATCAGCCTCAACCTGCCCACGGATGCCCGCACGGGTACCATCGGTCAGCCTTTGCCTTCGGTGCGGACGGCCATCGTATCCGTGCAGGAGCCCCGGCAGCGGCTGGCGGCCGGAGAGACAGGCCTGCTGCTGGTGCGAGGCCCCAATGTGTTCGGCGGTTATCTGGGGCAGGGCAGCGACGGCGGCCCGGCCTCGCCTTTCCTGCATCTGGACGGCGAGGACTGGTACTGCACCGGCGATCTGGTGCGGGCGGACAGCGACGGGCATATGACCTTTGCGGGACGGCGGGAGCGTTTCGTCAAGCTGGGCGGGGAGATGATCTCCCTGCCGCAGATGGAGGCCGCGCTGGGGCGTCATTTCATGGCCCCTGCCGGACAGGAAGGCCCGGTGCTGGCCGTGGATGCGCTGGAAGAGGAGGGGCAGACCGTGCTGGTACTGTTCACGACCCTGCCTCTGGAGCGTGAACAGGCCAATGCCGTGTTGCGGGAGGGAGGTCTTTCCGCCCTGTACATGCTGCGCCGGGTGCGACGGCTGGCGGCCCTGCCTTTGCTGGGGTCGGGCAAGGTGGATTACCGGAGCCTGCGGGCCCTGGCCATGCAGGAGGGGCAAGGCGTCTAGCCGGGAGGACAGGATGCCGGGGCCCGTGAGCCGGACGGAGGGCTGGACGGCAGCATCCGGCCGGCACCATGAGGGCGCAGGCGCAGCGGGATCCACGCTTTTGCCGGCGGCCGTTCCCTTAAGGTGTCAGTCCCGACAGCGCCGGGCGGACACGTCGGCCCGCGCCGCAGAAAGCTTGCATAAAAGAAAAAGGGTGACAGTCCTGGCGACTGCCACCCTTTTGCATAAGAGCTCGTTTGTGAGGTGGGCTCCTGTCCTCGCGCGCATCAGCGCCCTAGTCCAGGCCCATTTTTTTGCTCAGCTTCTTGCCCAGGTTCTTGACCTTGTCCAGCGGGCTTTCACTTTCCAGGCGTTCGAATTCACGCAGCAGTTCGGCCTGCTTGTCCGAGACGCGGGTGGGGGTCAGGACTTTGACTTCCACCAGCAGGTCGCCGCGGTTGCTGCGACCGGGGTAGGGCATGCCTTCGCCCTTGAGGCGCAGCAGGGTGCCGCTCTGGATGCCCTTGGGGATGTCCAGGGGCAGCGGGCCCTTAAGGCCGGGCACTTCCACGCGGTGGCCGAGGGCCGCCTGCACGAAGCTGATCTCGCAGGTGTAGATGAGGTCCTGGCCCTGGCGTTCGTACTTTTTGCTGGGCTCCACATGCAGGACCACATACAGGTCGCCTGGAGGCCCTCCGTGCTCGCCGGGCTCCCCTTCACCGCGCACACGCAGGCGGGTGCCGGTATCCACACCGGCGGGGACGCGCACCACGATCTCGCGGCGTTCTTCCACGATGCCCTGGCCCTTGCAGCGGGGGCAGGGCTTTTTGATGACCTGACCGGTACCCTGGCAGGTGGAGCAGGGCATGGCGATCTGGAAGAAGCCCTGGGAATGGCGCACCTGACCGGTGCCGTGGCACTGGGGGCAGGTCTCGGGCTGGCTGCCCGGAGCGGCACCGCTGCCGGAGCAGTCGGGGCAGGTCACATGCTTGGGCAGGGTCAGGGGGATCTCGTCGCCCGTGGCGGCCTGCTCAAAGGTGACTTTCAGGTTGTAGCGCAGGTCGGCGCCCTGCATGGGGCGGGGACCACGTGCGCCACCGGCGGAAGCAAAGCCGAAAAGGTCGCCGAAGATATCGCTGAAATGGGCGAAGATGTCTTCGTTGCTGGTGAAGCCCCCACCGCCCATGCCGCCCTGCACACCGGCATGACCGAAGCGGTCATAGCGGGCGCGCTTTTCGGCGTCGCGCAGGACGTCATAGGCCTCGGCAGCTTCCTTGAACTTTTGTTCGGCTTCGGCGTCACCGGGGTTGTGGTCGGGATGGTAGCGCATGGCCAGCTTGCGATAGGCTTTTTTGATCTCGTCCTCGCCGGCGCTGCGGTCCACCCCCAGAACTTCGTAATAGTCTCGCTGTGCCATGGCCTTTAGCCTTCGTTCTTGGCGGACTCCTGACCTTCGGGCAGGGGATTGTACAGGCTCATGTCGTCAGGCAGCACCTTGCCCGCGGCGATCTCGCGCAGAGCGGTCACGGCTTCCTTGTTGCGGCTTTCGATGAGGGGCTCATAGCCTTCACGGTACTGGCGCACACGCTTGATGGCCATCTGGACCAGCAAAAAGCGGTTGTTCACGCGTTCCTGGCAATCTTCCACGGTAATGCGGGCCATAGTTCCTCCGGCTTGCCCGCGAGACAGCGGGCGGAGTGTAAAAATGAATGCCGCCGTACCCGACAGCAGCGGGCGCGGCGCAATAGGGGCAGAACTCTTTGCCTGCCCAAGCGAGTTATGCTATTGGTCTTTTGTGCGGCTGTCAAGGCCAGAGGCGCGGAAAATCGTCCCTGCCCTGTCTGCCGCCTCCGATCAACGCAACACATGCCCTGCGGGGCAGGAGGACATATGCGCGAAAAACGCTCCTATGCGCAGGAGGTCTGCGTCAAGAGCGCCGGCAAGGCCATGCAGCAGACCGGCATGATCTGGCCCGGCTGCCGCATCGGCGTGGCCGTTTCCGGCGGGGTGGACAGCTTCGTGCTGCTCAAGGCCCTGCATATCCGGCAGGGCATCGTGCCCTTCCGTTTTGAGATCATGGCCATCCATCTCAATCCCGGCTTCGATCCGCAAAGCCATATGCCGCTGGCCGCCTGGCTCTCGCAGCACGGCATCCCCTCGCATCTGGAGGTGACGGACTTCGGCCCGCACGCCCATTCGGCCGAGAACCAGCGCCGTTCCCCCTGTTTCCGCTGCGCCTGGCTGCGCCGCAAACGCCTGTTCGAGCTCTGTTCGCAGTACAAGCTCACCCATCTGGCCCTGGGGCACAATGCCGAGGATCTGGTCTCCACCTTTTTCATGAACCTGTGCCGCAACGGCCGCGTGGACGGCATGAGCATGAACGAGCCCTTCTTCGGCGGCAAGCTGCATCTGATCCGGCCGCTGCTGCTGGTGGAGAAAAAGTACATCATCAAGGCCGCCAAGCAGTGGGAGCTGCCCCTGTGGGCCAATGCCTGCCCTTCGGCCGGCAATACCGCCCGCAGCGACATGGGCGAGACCCTCAAGGCCCTGTACGGCGTGGCCAAGGATTCCCGCCGCTGCATCCTCAACGGCCTGAGCCGCTGGCAGCTGGAAAAGAACAGCCTGCCTGATGTGACGGATGCCGGAGAGCAGGAGAGCGGGGCGTTTGTCCGGGGGGACGGGACCACCTTTAGCTAGCGCCCAAAGGGAGGCCTTCCCCCGGGCCTTCCATCCTCCCCCAAGCGCGCTTTATTACAGGAAACGGGCAGCCGTATGGCTGCCCGTTTCCTGTTTTCAGGCGGGATATGACGTCATTTGGTTGGCGTGCTGTCAGTTGGCGGGGCAGTATGCGGGCCGCTTGATGCGAAGGAGTCGGGGCGGGACTGGCTTCGTGCGAAAAAGATTTTTCGGAGGCGGCAGGCGCGGACGGGTGCTCACTCCCCAGTCCGGTCATGTCTGTCCCTTGGCGGTCAGGGGGACGTGTCCGTCATCCGAAGACGGGGACCCGCCATACAGACCAGAGTAAAAGTTTTTGGGAGGAGCGGGGGAGCATGAGGGGGAGAGGAGACCTTTTTGAAAAAAGG
>ERZ1673698.1600-NODE-1600-length-20399-cov-17.604453_pt1 | contig 20399 bp, 11 predicted proteins | sample MGYA00580228_ERZ1673698 | MGnify/ENA primary metagenome ERZ1673698 (study PRJEB41218, sample SAMN15661768) | gut metagenome | host: Homo sapiens | place: Canada: London | collected 2015-08-20/2019-03-30 | study: EMG produced TPA metagenomics assembly of... | reverse complement strand
GGAGTAAATTCCACCACCAAATGTGGTGGTGGAATTTAAAATTTCATTTTTGGTAAATATGGAAAAAGAAAAATTATGATGACAAAGAACTGCCGCTATGCTACAATCAACTCAAAGCATTATATTTCTGTAAGCAGCACCACATGACAGTTTTTTACAGGTGCACACCACTTTGAAGAGGGCAGACCACTTCGCATCATTCTACAAAGGACATGGAAGTTTTCAATGCTTTAATTACCCATTAACAGCAGGAAAATTGAAATGCCGTATGTAGACAGAATACAGAAAGTGCAGCCAGAGGGCAGTTAGAAGTCCGATAATGTAGTCAGAAGACAGATGAACTGTATACAGTGTGATAATCATAATGTAAACATATAGAAAACATAAAGAAGGACAGCACATGTATACCTTGTAAACTGTACCACTGTACCCTCATTGGCACCAAATTTTCCTGCTCACACAAGAGAACAGGAGGAGAAGGATTGAGCGCAAAAGACTCAATGGCAAAGGAATACTTTGCTGACAATGCCAGGTTTGCTGATCTGTGCAACAATATACTGTATGGAGGAAGAGAGGTCATCCTGCCGGAAAACCTTAAGGAAAGGGACACCACGGAGGTTCTGACCGCACTGGGACTTGACAAAAAGACCATAGCGATGCAGAAGCTGAGGGATATCTTTAAAAATGCCAGCATCAAATATACCGGCAAATCATATGTGGTACTGATAGGAGTAGAAAATCAGTCCGATATACACTATGCCATTCCGGTAAAAAACATGTTTTATGATGTCATGGCATATGGAAATCAGGTAAAGGAAACAGCAAAAAAGCACCGAAAAGAAAAGGATACAGCAACATCAGATGAATTTCTCTCGGGATTTACGAAAGAGGATAAGCTGATTCCTGTAATTACGATTACAGTGTATCTCGGAACAAAGGAATGGGATGGTCCAAGGAAGCTGTCGGATATGTTTGGTGATGTGGATGAAGAGCTTCTGCCATTCATACCGGATTACAGAATTAATCTGCTGGCACCGAGGGAGATAACAGACTTTACAGGATTCAGGACATCCATCAGGCAACTTTTCGAGGTACTGCAGAATGCGTATGATAAGGAAAAGATGCAGGAAGTGCTACAGAACGATGAAAAATTTAGCAAGGTGGACAGAGAGACGGTTGAGGCAATCAACCTGTTTGCAGGAACGGATATAGACATAGATGAGAAAGAAGAGGTGATTGATATGTGTAAGGCGTGGGAAGAGCAGAAAAATGAAGGCCGAGAATTGGGAGAACGACAAAAGATAATCTCACTGGTTGTAAAAAAGCTGCAAAAGGACAAGAGTGTGGCAGAAATAGCAGATGACCTGGAAGAAAAAGAGGAGGTTATCGCTCCAATTTACGAAGCGGCATTGTCCATGAAGCCGGATTATGACGTTGAGAAAATCTATGAGCTTCTTGAGAAAAATAAGAAGCTGGCATAGCAACTGTAGGTACTGGCAGTAGGACGGGGCTTCATCCCATGAGCCATGGCTTGTGCACACTCTCTCACGTGAGCTACGCTACGCAGCCAAGATACTGTAGGAATTATGCCTTAAAGATTTACGATGCCCGACGAAACCGTCGAAACGCGCCGTCCGTGGCGCGGTTCTCCTTGCCCTGCCATCCGTGGCAGGGCATTTCTGTGTATCGTGTGCATAATTCAACAGTATCTAGGCAGCTTCGCTATTCGCTCACGCGGGAGAGTGTGCCCAGCCGGTCACATGGGATAAAGCCCCTTACGCTGTGGCAAAAAAGAAAAAATGTGATGACAAAACACCACCTCTATGCTACAATCAACTCAAAGCATTATATTTCTGTAAGCGGCACCACATAACAGTTTTTCAGGTGCGCACCACTTTGAAGAGGGCAGACCACTTCGCATTATTCTACAAAGGACATGGAAGTTTTCAATGCTTTATTTACCAATCAACAGCAGGAAAATTGAAATGCCGTATGTAGACAGAATGCAGAAAATGTAGTCAAAAGGCGGATGAACTGTATACCGTGCGTAAATATTAAAGAAGAACAGCACAGGTATACCTTGTAAACTGTACCACTATACCCTCATTGGCACCAAATTTTCCTGCTCACACAAGAGAACAGGAGGAGAAGGATTGAGCGCAAAAGACTCAATGGCAAAGGAATACTTTGCTGACAATGCCAGGTTTGCTGATCTGTGCAACAATATACTGTATGGAGGAAGAGAGGTCATCCTGCCGGAAAACCTTAAGGAAAGGGACACCACGGAGGTTCTGACCGCACTGGGACTTGACAAAAAGACCATAGCGATGCAGAAGCTGAGGGATATCTTTAAAAATGCCAGCATCAAATATACCGGCAAATCATATGTGGTACTGATAGGAGTAGAAAATCAGTCCGATATACACTATGCCATTCCGGTAAAAAACATGTTTTATGATGTCATGGCATATGGAAATCAGGTAAAGGAAACAGCAAAAAAGCACCGAAAAGAAAAGGATACAGCAACATCAGATGAATTTCTCTCGGGATTTACGAAAGAGGATAAGCTGATTCCTGTAATTACGATTACAGTGTATCTCGGAACAAAGGAATGGGATGGTCCAAGGAAGCTGTCGGATATGTTTGGTGATGTGGATGAAGAGCTTCTGCCATTCATACCGGATTACAGAATTAATCTGCTGGCACCGAGGGAGATAACAGACTTTACAGGATTCAGGACATCAATCAGGCAGCTTTTCGAGGTACTGCAGAATGCGTATGATAAGGAAAAAATGCAGGAAGTGCTGCAGAATGACGAGAAGTTTAGCAATGTGGACAGAGAGACAGTCGAGGCAATCAACCTGTTTGCAGGAACGAATATAGACATAGATGAGAAAGAAGAGGTGATTGATATGTGTAAGGCGTGGGAAGAACAGAAAAATGAAGGCAGAGAAGAAGGTCGAGAAGAAGGCAGAATTCGTCAGGCAAAAATAACAGCTTTGAAACTTCAGAAAAAAGGTCACTCAATAGAAGATATAGCTGAATGCGTGGATTTTGATGAGGAAACTGTAAAAAAATGGCTTGTGAGCTAATATTGTAGTGAAATGTAAATTAGAGGAAGCAATCTTTGGGCGAGAGCCCGGAGGCTGCTTCTTCTTTTGTTGAGATAATTGCAGGCATTGGCAGTAGGACGGGGCTTCATCCCATGAGCCATGGCTTGTGAACACTCTCTCACGTGAGCTACGCTACGCAGCCAAGATACTGTAGGAATTATGCCTTAAAGATTTACGATACTCGACGAAACCGTCGAAACGCGCCGTCCGTGGCGCGGTTCTCCTTGAGCTCCCATCCGTGGGAGCTCATTTCTGTGTATAGTGTGCATAATTCAACAGTATCTAGGCAGCTCCGCTATTCGCTCACGAGAGAGAGAGTGCACAAGCCGGGCACATGGAATGAAGCCCCTTGCGCTGTGACAAAAAATATAATGACAAAGCATCATAGCTCTGCTACAATCTGTTTAAAGAGACAATTTACGAAAGAGGATAAGCTGATTCCGGTAATTACAATTACAGTATATCTTGGCACCGAAGGAGATAACAGACTTTACAGGATTTAGGACATCCATCAGGCAGCTTTTCGAGGTACTGCAGAATGCATATGATAAGGAAAAAATGCAGGAAGTGCTGCAGAATGACGAGAAGTTTAGCAAGGTGGACAGAGAGACGGTCGAGGCAATCAACCTGTTTGCAGGAACGGATATAGACATAGATGAGAAAGAAGAGGTGATTGATATGTGCAAGGCATGGGAAGAACAGAAAAATGAAGGCAGAGAATTAGGCAGAGAAGAAGGTCGAGAATTAGGCAGAGAAGAAGGCAGAATTCGTCAGGCAAAAGTAACGGCTTTAAAACTTCAGAAAAAAGGACACTCAATAGAAGATATAGCTGAATGTGTGGATTTTGATGAGGAAACTGTAAAAAAATGGCTTGTGAGCTAATATTGTAGTGAAATGTAAATTAGAGGAAGCAATCTTTGGGCGAGAACTTGGAGGTTGCTTCCTCTTTTGCTGACAGTAGGATGGGGCTTCATTCTCTACGAACGGCTGGCGAATATACTCTCGGGTGAGCGAATAGCGAAGCTGCTTAGATACTGTTGAATTATGCGCATGAAACACAGAAATGAACTGCCACTGGGATGTAATATATCGTTGCTGTTCAAACGCAAGCTCGACACCACGCTGTCAAGCTATGCGCCAATAAATCAACTATTGTCAGATTACAGCCCCTGCCTCGTAGAGGCACTTTTAATGGGCTGTAATCGTTACTGGTCACACTGATGGTGTGAGCAGTAATGGGCAAGGAGAACCGCGCCACGGACGGCGCGGTTCGACGGTTTGGTCGGGCATAGAAAATCTAAAAGCATAATTCCTACAGTATCTTGGAAGTGTAGCGTAGCTCTCACGAGAGTGTATGCGTTAGCCGGTCACATGGAGTGAAGCCCCTCACGCTGTGCCAAAATACAGCCCGGGAGATTATTTCTTTGAAAAAATATGATTTAAATGCAATAAATCGGTTAAAATTTGGTTAAAATTGCTAAAAAAGGCGAAAAAAATTATACAGCAATGATACTATTGTACTAGAAAATAACTTGCAATATGCATTGATTTATGGTACAATGAGCGCATACAAAACAAAGAGATGCTGATAGGGCACAGCTCTTTGCACAAAAACCATGTTATAATGAAAAGGAGAAAAGAACTATGGTAAAGAATGTATTTAAAAAGTTAGGAAAGAAACAGAAGAACAACAAAGGTTTCTCTCTCGTAGAGCTTATTGTTGTAATCGCCATCATGGCAGTGCTTGTAGGTGTACTTGCTCCACAGCTTATCAAGTATGTTGAGAAATCAAGAGAGGCTACAGATATCCAAACATGTGATAATATTGCTACAGCTTTAAAGACATATTATGCAGACGAAGAGGTTTCGGCTTCGGCTTCGGCTACTGATACTACGGTTACTGTTACATTGAGTAAGACAGAGCTAGGAACAGGTGCTGATGCGGCTGTTAAAGATGCTGGATTAACAAAAGCGAAAATTAAAGGCACAAAGTGGACTAGTGATACTATAAAAATTGAATATAATAAGGCAGACGGAACTATTACATATACAGGAGATTCTCCATATTATCATTCAGAAAATGATCAATTCAAAAAGGGCGCTAAATCAAAGTAATAAAATAAAAAACTATATTAAGTAATTTGATTTTTTAAGGACCACCAACCATGACCACAGAACTGATACCCATCTACATCTTAATATTTGCATTCGGTATAGTTATAGGCAGCTTCCTAAATGTCTGTATCTACCGCATACCGCAACATGAGACAGTGGTGACCGAAAGGTCCCACTGCATGAGATGCGGGTATCAGCTCGCGTGGTACGATATGGTGCCGGTTTTCAGCTGGCTGTTTCTTCGCGGCAGATGCCGCAAGTGCAAAGAACCGATATCACCTCAATACCCTATTATTGAGGCGTTAAACGGTATATTATACATAGTAGTATTTGCAGTAAATGGACTTGAACTTACGAGTATCATCTACTGCTTTCTTACATCTGCACTCATAGTTCTGAGTGTTATAGACTGGAGAACATATGAAATTCCATTAGGAATCAATATATTTATACTGGTGCTTGGAATCCTGCATGTGTTTTTAGACCATGATAACTGGTCTGAATATGTGATAGGATTCTTTTGTGTCAGTTTATTTCTTGAAATCCTTCTTCTTGTAAGTGGAGGAAGAGCCATAGGTGGCGGAGACGTCAAGCTCATGGCATGTGCAGGCCTTGCGATAGGCTGGCAGAATATTACATTAGCATTTTTCTTAGGATGCATCATCGGTTCCGTGATACATCTGATTCGTATGAAAGTAACAAACGCAGGCAACAGGCTTGCGATGGGACCGTACTTGGCAGCCGGAATATTTATTTCGATGCTATGGGGTGAGAAAATGATATCGGCATATTTGACACTCGCAGGCTTTTGAAAAACGTGTTATAATATAGCGTACTTAATATAATACAGGTAGTACGACAAGCAGTGAGACAAAAGCAGAGAAAACACAGATATGCCGAAATATATATATAGAATGTTTGTAACTGAACAGTTACGAATGTTTTACAGATGTATACAGTGTAAAACAAAGATAAACACGGAGGACTAGGTTATGGCAAATAGGGTACTCGGTATTGAAATAGGGGAGAACCTTACCAGAGTAGTTGAGATTGATTACAAAGCAAAAAATCCCAAGATTTACAATATGTTCGGCTTTCCGACACCACCGGGGATGATTGATGATGGAGTGGTACAGCCGGATGGGATGTTTCGTTCTATCTTATACAGTAAGCTGAAGGAAAAGAAGATTGCCACCAAAAAAGCTGTTTTTGTTTTAAATTCAGCGCGTATAGCAAGCAGAGATATTGAGCTTCCGCTTGTTAAGGAAAAACAGCTTAAGGAAATGATTGCAATGAATGCATCGGATTATTTTCCGGTGGATTTGAGCCAGTACAAGCTGGTACATCAGATTATAGAGAAGATTGACAGACCGGAAGAAAAGAAATTACGTCTTTCGGTTATTGCTGTGCCTAATGATCTTATTTTGTCGTATGGTGCTCTTGCAGCTGATTGCAGGCTGCAGCTTGTAGCACTTGACTATAGTGGAAATGCCATCAAGCAGCTCATGAGAAGAGAGATTCCCGGAGATGTGAAGGTGACTGTCAAGGTGGATGAGGTTTCTACCACACTGACTGTAATGGATGGAAGCATGGTAAAGCTGCAGCGCAATGTCAACCATGGACTTGCTGATGCTATTGAGGCGATTCAGGACAGTGAGCTTTTTGGAGAGTATCTGTCATTTACCGATGCAGTTGATGTGGCACGCAGAAAGACCTGCCTTGCAATAAGGCCTGATGGCACAGTACCTGATGAGCCGGCGGGCGGCGGCATGGATCCTATGGGGCATGAGATTGATTCTGAGCGCTTTAAGAAGCTTCGCCTGAATGTATCATATTCACTTTCCAATCTGATAAGCAGTCTCGGACGAGTTATAGACTATTATCAGTCGAGAAACTCAGATACTCCTATCGAGAGAATTTTCCTCATTGGCTTAGGTGCTGATTTCAGCGGACTCTCAAAGCTTTTGACCAATGAGCTGAATGTCAAGGTGGTTCCGCTTCAGCAGTTTGACGGTATACATGTGGCAAAGAGCATAAACCTCGCAGAGGCAAAGCTGGCAGAGTATTTCAACTGTGTCGGATGTTCACTGAGCCCGCTTGATATACTTGACAGTAAGAAAAACAAGGGAATCGGTGCTCCGCTTATGGCAGGAACAGCTGCAGGTGCCATGCCATCCGGCGGCGCACAGGCAGGGATGCAGGGAAAACCACCTGTTGGTCCTGATGGAAAGCCTCTTCCCGTACCGGCAGGGGAGGAAGCCGAAAAGCCTGTTTCTTTTGCAGTGCAGCTTCTCATTTTTGGCTTGTGTGTGGTAGTTGCAGTTGGTATCACGGCATACAGTATTTTTTCGAATCTTGTTTTAACTTCAGACAATATGACGCTTAAAGCTCGTGTTTCTGATTTGTCATATGCACAGAATATATATGATGTGTATAACCAGACCAAGAAGGACTATGACTGGACCAAGCTTCTTGAGAGCGCCTCATCCAACAAGAATGATGAGATAACGGGCTTCGTGGATGAGCTGGAGCAGAAGCTTCCGTCAGAGGCAAAGCTTGTGAATATGTCTGTTACGACTGATGGTGTTTCGATGACCATAAAGACGGGCAGCAAGGATATAGCGGCTGATGTAATTGCACAGCTTCGTACATTTGAGAGTATCATGGTATCCAATGTGTCAACCATCACGGAGGAGGTTGATGAGACCGGTGCTTCAAAGGTTCAGTTCACAGTAGATTGCACATATGTAAAGGCTGATGACAGTGCTGCTTCTGAATCGGCAGATGGCACAGGCAGTGAGCCGGCTGATACATCAGGGGACACGTCCTCACAGGCACAGACGGATAGCAATTCATCATCAGATACAGACAGTACAAATCAGTAGGGGGTGTTAGGATGTCAACGAGAGATAAAAAGTTACTTATTATATTAGCGGGTGTTGCCATTTTAGCACTGACATATTTTTTGATTTTTATTCCACAGTCCAATAAGAGGGATTCGCTCAAGAGTGAAAACATGAACCTGAAATCACAGTACAATCAGCTTTCAGCACTTGCAGCAAAGGCGGATGACTACACAAAGAAAACAAAGGATATGTCTGATGCCATGCAGCAGGTATATGACAATTTCCCTTCATATTTACAGATTGAAAACGGCATCATGGATGCGGTTGCTATAGAGAAATCTACCAATACAAATATTACAGAGCTTACAGTCGGCTCACCGACAGCTATTGATGTGAATAATCCGACAGGTGAAGCCGGTACAGATTCTTCGTCAGGAAGCAGTTCAGACAGCAGTACCACGGATAGCAGTAGCAGTAATGCAGACAATTCGCAGAGCTCTCAGACCGCTGATGGCAACAGCTCTCAATCACAGACAGGCGATGGCAGTGCATCTGATGGCAGTACATCAACAGGCTCTGCAAAGTCTACGGTTACAGGCTATCAGCTTTATGATGTCAGTACAGTTATGGCATTCAAGACAGAGTATCATGGGCTTAAGGCTATGCTTGGAGAGGTGATTGGTTCATCACAGAAGAAAACTATCAGCACGCTCAATGTGAGCTTTGATGATTCGACAGGCAAGCTGACAGGTGAGATGCTTGTGGATTCATATTTCCTGTATGGACTTGATAAGCCATATGAGGCACCATACATACCTGCAGTACCACATGGTACAAATAATCTGTTTGGTACAACAAACTAACTGATTATTATAATATTAGGTTATTAGATTAGCGGGTTATTGAGACCGTAAGTGATAAATATCAAATGTTAGATTATTGAGTTATGAGATAACAAAATACAAGAGGGGAGGAAGCAGATTTGAGAAAGCTAAAAAACGATGATCGAGGAGTAACACTTGTGGAGATTATTGTGTCGATTGCTATTCTCGCAATAATCGTGCTTCCTTTTTTGAATGCATTTGTCACAGCTACAAAGACCAATGTAAAGGCTAAAAACGAGATGAATGCTACACATCTGGCGACAAACATTATGGAGGGTATTGAAAAGAACTCCATGAAGACACTGGCATATCAGTTTAACTATCCGTCGGAGGGCTTTGATGTGGCTGACGGTTTTAATATATCAGATGGAAGCAGTGCATGTGAGCTTCTTAAGAAGTCGGGTAAGTTTGATAATGTAAAGAGGCTTGAGGATATCAGTGCTGAGATTGTAAACAAGGACGATGTCATCACTAGCTGTATCCACAAGACTGATGCATCAGCCAAAATAAGCGATACATCGCTTTGGAATTTCAGGGAGTCGGATGCGCACAAGTATTATTTCTATATGTCTGGTGTGCAGTCAGGCACAAAGAAATACAATGCTCTTGTGACAGTGGATGCAAAATCGGACGCAGAGTCGGACAATAAGGTTAAAAAGTACAACATGGACGAGGTAGCGGATATGTCGGCCATGGATGCAAATTTTGACTGCATGAGTGCAGACAAGTATTCTGCTACAAATATTATATATGCATTTAATAATATGCCTGGTGTAGGCGGCATCACTCAGCAGGATATCAAAAGAACTATCACCATAGATATAGAAAAGTATGGAGCTTCGAGTAATAAGGCTACCAAGGTTACGGTGTCGTATTCATATTCTATCAATAAGAATGGAGTAAGAAAGACTTTTCCGGATCCGAATAGTGCACTGAAGGATGATTATACCATGGTGATTTATGATAATTCTTCAGATACTGTGAACCATAATCTAAGGAATGTCTATCTGTTTTACAATCCATGGTACACATCTACAGGAACACTTTACAATACCTGCAACGATGTCATTATAATCAATAATAAGGACAAGCTGGACTGCACGGTAAACATTGTAAAGCAAAAGACTATATCGGATCAGTCAGAGTTGAGCACGAAGGAGAGTACATATAAGGCATATGTGAAGGTAAGTGAGCCGGGAAATCGTACAGGTCATGCTTATACTCATATAGCCACCAATCTGAATGTAAATATGGGAGCACCGGATAATCCACTACAGCCCGATCAAGCTATATATGGCTTTAATAACAATGTAATTCAGAATGATGTAAAGGCAATTGTCGATATAAAGAATCTGACAAAAAGCAATGCATCTGAAAGGCTGTATGATGTGAAGGTGGCTGTATACGAGAGCAAGGCTTCACTGGATGATATATTTAAGGATAAAGACCCGGTTGTTACGATGACCGGAAGCATGGGGTATTAATTATGAAGCGTAATGATAACCGTGGTGCTTCCTTTGTGATGGTTGTAGTTGCAATGGCTATAGTGGCTGTTTTAGCTGTGACTGTGCTGTGGATAGCGCTTATGAACCTCCAGATGAAGGTGACGGACGAAAAAAATACAGACAACTTTTACTCGGCAGAGGGTGTGCTGGATCAGATATGTACCGGTCTGCAGGGAGATATTTCCAAGGCTTACTCAGCAGGATATACAAAGGTTATGGAGAATTACTCTGACAGCAGCATAAATGAGGCCGGCAGACAGAGTATATTTGCGCAGGAGTATTTAAAGAGCTTAAAGGGAAGTCTTGAGTCTGACAATACCGGTATGCACTATAAAACTGAAAAGCTTAAAGACTATGTGGATAGTAAGCTCACAGACGAAAACTCAAAGCCACACGCTGTGGTCAAGGCGGTAAATGCCGATGAAAATGGAAATGGACTGCTCAAGGTATACAACAGCCGCGCAGTCATTAATGGCATCAGGGTAGAGTATACCGATGAAAAGGGATTTAAATCAATAATAGAAACAGATATTTCTCTGGGAGTTCCATCCATGAGCTTTACAGCATCGGGAGGAGTTCCGGAGCTTTTTACATATTCTCTTGTCGGAAATGAAGGACTGGATATTATATCAGGACTTAATAAAGTGAATCTATCCGGTAATCTCTACGCCGGCTGTGAAAATGCGGCAGGCACAGGGACTTCTACTACGAGTGTTACCATTCCAAACAATGCCACACTTGATGTAAAGGATACCAGCTATATGATTGCAGAGGGCGATATAGAGGTGGGAGACTTTGCCGGAAAAGATACTGGTACAATAAAAAAGAATATGGCGGGGGTACACAATAACAGTACACTTTCTGTTGATTCACAGTGCCAGCTGTGGACAAGCAACATAAATGTAAATGGTGCAACAGTCAATTTAGATGGCATGACATATGTGGCAGATGACATGACCTTAAAGGGTACAGGCTCAAAGGTTACACTTGGCAAGAATAATAAGAATAACAATGCGAAGTACGTCGGCTTTGGCAACGGAGGTGCTGACAAGGAAAATCCTGTCGCAGGCGATAGCTCTGCTATTATCATAAACGGTAGGGAGGCATCTCTTGATATGTCAAATATCAGGGAGCTTATGTTGGCAGGAACCGCATATATCAATACACAGGCTATTGTAAACTCAAGTGGTGTGGGTACAGAAAACAGCAATGTGCCTATGGGTGAGTCAATCTCTGTAAAGGGTGACCAGATAGCATACCTTGTGCCGCCTGAGTGCATAGGCACAAGTGGAGATGGTGCGGATGCCAAATCGCTTTACAACAAGAATCCACTCTCCTATAAGGAGTACAAGGATATCACGGCAACAGGACAGGATCAGACAAAGTATACTGAAGTTAATGCTAATGTGGTCAGCACAAAGACGGGCAAGGCGCTATCGGCATATCTGCCGGAGGGCAGGACAATCGATAAGTGTATAAAGAAAGTCTTTGTTCCTTCTACTGATAATAGTGATGATGGACTTGTATACTATTATGTAAATCTGCCAACGAACAAGGCAGCTGAGTATTACAGAGACTATTTTGGCGCAGACAGTGACAAGCTCAATAGATACACTAAGTTTTATACTGACAGCATACAGGTAAATGAGGCTGCAAGCATCTATACTGCCGGCAATTACAGCATCTACGATGGCAGCAATTTAAGCCTTTTGAAGGGCATAGCTGATGGTGTGGACATGGATGCACAGTCGGATGCCTTACAGCGCACATATACTGCACTAAACTCAAAGCTTTTGACAAATTATGCGGATTTACCGACAAATGCAGCAAGTGTTTCGCTTTTTACAAATATAGTTAACAATACCAATTTGTTGAAAATAGTGCCAAATTCCGGTAATAAACATATATTTGAGACTGAGTATCAGGGAAAAAAATACCAGGCAATTGTCAAAAACGGTAACTACACCTATGATGCAAATGACAAATCACACAATGTGGATATAATTGTTGCTACAGGAAATGTGACACTGAATGCTGACTTTACAGGTACCATAGTTGCAAAGGGCAGGATAATTGTAAACAAAGACCAGTGCGAGATTGATAATGGTACTCAGGAGCTATTTAAAGCATTGCTTCTTGAAAAGGTAAGTGATGCAGACGATGCACTGCACCTGTATGATGTGTTCATGGACGGTGCCAACTATCTGGGTAATGTTTCTACTTTTTCAAATAAGAAAGAGGCAGATACAAAAATAGATTATGCTACGCTCATTACATACCAGAACTGGACCAAGGAGTAGAAAACAAGCGGCTTTTAAGGCGCAAAACAGCTGCGAAATATTTATATTTGACAAATTTTGACGATATATACAAGGGAGGAATCCAATATGTCTGTAAAAGAAAAAAAGAATAATGGTGGTTTCTCTCTGGTAGAGCTTATAGTAGTGATAGCGATATCTGTCGTACTCATAGGTGCGGCAACAATATCCATTCGCTCGGTCATGGGTGTTGAGGTGAAGCAGTGTGCCAGAAATATTGAATCGATAATTAATAAAACAAGAGTCACTACGATGGGAAAGGACAGCGCAGTTCTTGAGATATACAAGGATGCATCAGATGGTGCCTACTATTATAAGACGACTATAAATGGTACAGTATCTGCTCCAAGTAAAATCGGAAAGAGCAGGATTGATGTTTACTATTCCATGAATGATGATTATAGCGGTAAGACACAATTGAACGTCTCTGACAGTATAGAGCTTCAGTTTGACAGAAGCTCAGGTGCACAAAAGCCTGATGCCAATGGTAAGTGCTGCAGCCGTATCTGGATTCAAAAAAACAGCACAGAAAAGGTTATCACGATATACAAGGAGACCGGTAAGGTGGTATGTGAGTAATTTACATAGTTTAATGATGAATATTTTATTTTGACGCAAGGCTGTTATAAGGTTGTATGATGAAATCGGAGAGGAAGATGAACCATGAAACTTTTAAAGCGCATGAACAAATCAAATAATAGGAAAAACAGTGGCTTTACACTTGTTGAGCTTGTCATTGTCATGGCGATAATGGGAATACTGGGTCTGGCTGTTGTGGGCTTTATCGGTACGAGCACGAAGCAGTATAAATACGCTTCAAAGGATGTAGATTTACAGTATGAGGCACAGCTTACGATGAATCAGATAGGAGACCTGATAATTGATGCGCAAAAGGGTGTCAAGTATGAGCCTGCTACAGTGGCAGCGCCGGTGGAGGTGGCATCAGCAGCCCCTGAGGCCGGTTATATTGCAACTGCATCAGCGGAAGAAGCGTCATCCGAAGAAGCATCATCTGAGGAAACATCATCCGACAGCAAGCTGATTATCTACAACAAGGATTGTACATACAATATCATATACAGACCGTCAGAGCACAAAATCTATCTGCGAAAGGATACACTGGATCCTGCAACAGGTGCGGTGAAGGCGGATGGTCAGGGCAAGGAATCTCTTATGGCAGAAAATGTCACAGGCTTTACACCTGATTTAAGCGAGGCAGAAAGCAAGAATTCTGTCGGAATTGTCGTGGACTTTAAGGCAGGAGACAAGAAGTATACTTCAAAGCAGAACTTCACTATGCGCAATAAGGTACCGACTGGGGCAGATGTGGAGTATGTGGCACCGGCAGAGCCTAAAGGAATAAGGATATATTACAAAGGCAAGGATGTAACCAACGGAACAGTATACTATGAGATGAAGAAAAATCAGAATAAATTAAAGTTTACTGATAAGATTCTGGGTGGAAAGTATGACTCAAAAAATGTAACGTGGGATCATTCCGGAACCAAAAATGGTGGAAACTTTAATGCTAATGGTGATGTATATAATGTAGAACTTATGGATAATGAAACTACAGATCAATTTGTTATCACAGTAACATCCAAAGACGATACGTCATTGACGGCAAAGGTAACTGTAAACGTAGCACATCCAATCAATATTCTGCATTGTGATGCAGATAAGCATTTCAATTTAGGACAGACGCATCAATTGTTTATTGATGAAGGGGAGTTGAAAAATTCTTCATTAAATGGCAAATATCAGATTAAGGATTTTGTATGGCATATGGAGGTAGAAAGTGTCAGCTCAACAGGTGCAACCAAGCACAAGGGAGATATATCCTTTAGAATGGGCGATGATGGCAAGCTGATTTATGGCCCGGAGGGCAATGGTGAGCCTGATGGAATATTTAAGTTTAGTTCAAATGAGATTGCAGGAGAAACAGGAGCACAAGGTAAGCTAGATGATCCTAAATATAAGAACTATCTTAATTATTATATTTTAGGTTATAATAAAGAAATGCATATCACTCTCGGAAATGATTTTCTTACCGGAGAGAAATTAAATATCAGCGTCTGGCTTGGACTTGAGGATATGCCGGAGTTTAAGTCAAATACAATTACGTTTTACACATATCATGAAACAGAGTAGTTTTTTACAAAAGGAGCAATCGCAATGAGCAAATTAAGAAAAAAAATAGTGGTTCCAATATCACTCACACTTACAGGATGTCTCGTTGTGGCAGCTTTTGTGCTGAATGACAGCCTAACAAAGGTCGATGCAAATGTAGCATTCAATGGAATATCTGATATAGTCAGCTCACATGGCAAGGACAAGCCCTTCAATATAGTGGAGGTGGTGCCTGACAAGAAAATGGCATCCATTGGCTATCTGATCGACGGTCAGGAGCCTGACGATTGGTTTGGTACACTGTCAAAGATGTCTGACAAAGATGGTGCCGGTGTAAAAAACAGGTCTGCCTATATGGAAGGTCTGAAAACAAAGCTTGCACCTATTACTACCGAGAAAAAGGATAACACAAAGCCTCTTTACTATGAGCCGTATGAGGAGAGCTATGTCAGTCAGGGCGATGACTGGACAGAGCTTGCCCTTGTAGATATGGACAGAATAAACAAGGGTACCACCGGTTATAAGATGACAGAGCAGGCGGAGGGAGATTATAAGTTCAATACCGATTACCAGCTTGCTGTAAATGAGGAGGGACTGCCTACAGGTCATTACAGACAAAATGTTGACCATTATGTTTTCATGCAGGGCGAGGATGAGACAGAAGATGGCTCAAATACAGAGACTGAAAATGGCAATCAAATTAAGGCACCCGGAAAAAGAGGTTACTACAGTGTTGCGTTTACTGCAGTCAAATTGCCGGATGGCATGACAAACACTCAGTATCTGGTACCGTCTGATAATTCACAGAAAGCTGATGGAAATACAGACAGCGGTACAGATGGTAACATCGATAGCAGCACAGACAATACGACAGATACAGGCACAGGTGACGATACCGTTGAGAAGCATGTGGTTTATTCTATAAAGAGCGCATATGCCATTGGTTCTGCTGAGGGCATGCAAAACATAGCAAAATATGACCCAAAGGCATATATTTACAGGATTGACAATTCAGATATCACATCACCATATGAATTTGTTGCAAGAGCTGACCGGATGGCAGGTTTGCCTGATGGCAGTAAGCCGGATTATGAGAAGTATACATACTGTACGGTTGAGATGGAGTATGTGCCTGCAGATAAAATCACTGATGACGAGACCTACTACGAGGTGGACACTGAGGTACCTATTGAGTTTAATTACGATGAGACCGGCGAGTATGGAGCAGTGCTTGATACACAGAATCCATACGAGAAGATAGATGGTGGCACACCGGATAATCAGCCGGCAGGTAAGAACGGCGCAGATGATATTTCAGGTGATGCTTCGATAGCTGATTCTGCTACAGAGAATAATGATGGTAACACAGGCAAGGTAATCCTCACAGATACAGATGGATATTTTGATATAGTTAAGGACAGCCAGACATACACCTATGTGGGTAAGGGAAATGGTGACTATATCATGGTGGCTGATAAAGACGGCTCGCTTGATTATCCTGTAAATACTACACACATATATTATAAGGGTGGTTTCAAGAACAATAACTGGTTCAGAACAGGTGTATTTAACCAGGAGGGCAAGACAGGCGATGATGATAAGACTGCCAATATGACCTTCAAGGTAAAAACGGTCACACCCAAGGAGCTTGAGCAGATAGATGTGTCAACAATTGATTTACTCTATCTTTCCGGCTCAAAGTCCGTCCTTTCAAATGATTTAGGAAACGATGCTGCAACATATAATACTGATAATGACATTTCATGGGACAAGGTAAAGCAGATAGTCCAGCGTGTACACCAGAGTGGTATCATGATGCCTGTTATAGTGGATAATGGTATTGTGTGGCCTGATTCGAATGCAGATTATTCCAGCAACATTAAAAAGCTTGCAGGTCTTTTGAGCTGTAACAATTTCAGCTCCTTGAATTTTACTAAGGACTCAGCTGATAATTTTATTAACTGGAAAGATAACAAGGTCATAACGTATTACAAAGTTGACAGTTCCACTCATACACATGGCTATGTAATTGGCAACGAATATGTCATTCCGCGAAACTATAGTCCTAAGACGGATGTGCCATTTGTTTTAAGAGATGATTTTGCTTCTGCATTTATTGCAAATGAAGATGAAACACAATTTGTCAATGATGCTAAAAATGAAAATTTTGATGAGATAGCAGAGTATATCAACTCAGAGAATACAAGCAGGAAAAAAGAAAATAGTACTCTTGGAAAGGACGAGTATGCGTATTATGACAAGAAGATTTCAAAGGCGATAGTTTTAAGCTATATCATATCGTATGCTGATAAAAGAGACATTATAAATCCGACAGATAGTCTGAACATACTGGATATAGAGCCCGGAACTGTAAAAAATGAGTCTGACGCTTTAAATTATGATAAGCTAAAAAATTGGCTTGGATCAAGATGCCCGGAGAAAAAAAAGGTTACAATAACAAGGGTTACGAGTGCAGAATTTATTGGAAGAATAGAGGACCTTAATAACTATGACATGATATATATGGGACTCGTAGCCGATAATCTGAATTATAGAGATGGTCATACAGTATATAATGATTGGAAGATGGATGGGCTTAAATACTCAAATGTTGGTGATATTGTTGTTATAAATCCGAAAGATGTGGTAAATTATTGGGGATATGATATGCTCAAGAATGGTCATGCTGGATTGCTGGATACTGATTATATAAATAATGGAGAGGCGCTTAATACTCAGCTTACATTAAGAGGAAATGGAAATAATGCTGATTATTTAACTGCTCCAAACACATATAGAGGTTCAGGCAATGATATTACTAAGCAGAAGGTTTCAGAATTGGAGGATTATATAAAGGCGGGCTTTCCTGTCGTCTTTTCAGATGGCTTTTTCAGCAATGATAGCAAGTATGAAAGTGGAATTAATGAGGATTACATTGATAACTGTTCAAATGTTTTTACTCTTTTATGTTATGCAAAAGATAAAGACAATGTTCTTAAAGTGGACAGCAAGGGAGCTTTAAGAAAACAGTCAAATGAGACAGCTGAGCTTGTTACCTACCTGACTACTGAAAAACCTGAAATATTACTCAAGGAGCAGGAAAAAGTAAAAGATACAGATTATGTTGAGATTAGTAATAATCAGATCACATTGGAATTTTCAATAAACAATGCAGGCGGTGCTGATTCCAAAGCAAGTTTTAATGCACAGCTGTTTTTGGATTCAAATTCCGATGGTAAGTTTTCGACAACCAATGAAGGAATAGATGCAAATAAGATAAAAATATATTGTGATGGCACTATTGTGAATCCGGTAATGGGTGATAATGGTAAATATATGTATAGTCTGAATGCAGGCAATTATAATTATAAACTGGTCTATGATTTGCCGAATGGCTATGTAGGAGTTATGCCTTGGCAGCTTCGTGTAAGTCAGGCTACAAATAGCTACAGATATGATCAGAAATCCGGATATGTGTATGTCAAAAATTCAAAAGGCAGTCCTACAAAAGTCAAGATTCTTCAGATTAATTCAAAGTTGGAGCATAATGAGGGCTTTAGGGGAAATTTTGATATGCAGGCGCAGAAGAATGATAGCAAGACAAAGTTTCATAAATTACTTAGTCAAGTGAAGGATTTTGACCTGGATATAGAAACAGTTCGTTATGACAACGTACCTAAAATGGATGAGGTATGTGATAAGTTGCAGACATACGATATGCTTGTGATTGGATTTGGTGATTGTTATGATATTGATAATACAAATAATCATCTCGATAAAATAAAAGCATATATCCAGTCAGGAAAACCGGTATTGTTTGCTCATGATACAACGTCATTTTGTAATAATAAAAATGATAATAAATATAATAATGTCTGGGGATATAAGTTTAACTCTATAATTCGCGATACTGTTGGTCTGGACAGGTATGGAATCTTGTCAAATGAGTATTTAAAGAAGGGCAATACATTACAGAAGGGTACTGATGCGGATTTTGATGAAGCTGTAAAGAACGCCGAAAAGAATAACACTGATATTGCATATGAGCCAAAATCTGATCATTCAGTTATTGTCAGACAGAATCAGGGATTTACTTATGCAGATTTAAATCAGTATCAGTGGAAAGATAATGGTAACGATCATGGCGAGTACAGGCTGTATTCAGGGCTAGATGGTAATGATGTTGAAGCTAAGACTAATAAGGCAGTCAAGGTTAATTCAGGACAGATTACCACATATCCTTTTAAGATTGCTGACGAAATAAATATAGCTACCACTCATAAGCAGTACTACCAGCTGGATATGAATCAGGATGCTGATGGTGATGGTGAGAGTGATATTGTTGTATGGTATACCTTGTCAAACCATGGAATTTATGAGCAGTCTCCAAAGGATGTAAGAAATAATTATTATATTTACACAATGGGAAATGTAACATACTCAGGTGTAGGACATTCCGATTTCTCAAATAATGATGATGAATTGAAACTTTATATAAACACTATGATTGCTGCATATAGTGCATCAGTTCATGAGCCGTCAATTTATCTTAAGGAGAATGCAGATACTGATTCAAATGACATAACTACATTATATGCAACTATTGATGATGCCATTGAAGAAGAAGCAGCTAATAAAGCGGATGCCAGACTAGATGGTGCAGACAGTACGCAGGATGTTTATTTTACGGTAAAGGATTCAAACCTTGTGCGAAATCAGATTGATGAAAAAACTGTTGTTTATTTGGATTTTTATATCGAGGATCCGCAAAAAAATCCAAAAGATGAAACGATTGGCACCGGAAATGATAAGATTTACTTAAAGAAGGTGGACTGGGATATCTATACACTGAATAATGACGGAACAGAAAATGAACAGATAAATAACAGTAAAGAAAACAGTCAATTAAATAAGGATCCAAGGGACTTCTTTGAAAATAACAAGACATATAAGGTAAAGGTACCATTGAGTGTTTTAACGGAGGGAGCTAATTCTATAAAGATTTATGCCGTAGGATATAGTAAGATTTACCAGTCACAGGTGAGCGGTGGTGATAAAGAAACTACAACAGCAAAGGCATACAAGACCTTCCAGATACAGCGTGTAGGTCTTGCAGATTTGGATTAGTTTTCAAAGGCTTCTAGCTATCACATACTTTTCGATTAAGCACAATTTATCAAACAGAGACTTATATAAACCATTTATATAGTCTCTGTTTTTTTACTGTTTCTTTATACTTTCTTTATTGAATTATCCACGCTTATTGATAAAATAAATAGTATGCGCACGATTGCGGATATTTTTTTGCATTCGTGGATGGGGGATAAATTAACCGGAAAGAAAGGAAACGTTTATGAGTAAAATTTTCAAAAACCTGATTCCATACTGGCGATGGATCATATTAATTTTTGTTTTTCTCATTGCTCAGGCTTATTGTGATCTGGCTTTGCCTGCGTACACATCTGACATCATTGATGTGGGTATCCAG
>ERZ1673698.1590-NODE-1590-length-20526-cov-70.256802_pt1 | contig 20526 bp, 20 predicted proteins | sample MGYA00580228_ERZ1673698 | MGnify/ENA primary metagenome ERZ1673698 (study PRJEB41218, sample SAMN15661768) | gut metagenome | host: Homo sapiens | place: Canada: London | collected 2015-08-20/2019-03-30 | study: EMG produced TPA metagenomics assembly of... | reverse complement strand
ATGTTGAATGGTTTGCACAGTGCTCTTCAGCGTTATCACAGTGCGGAGGGGGTGAATGAGGAAGATCGTTCCCTGGCTGCCAGGGCGTTGAAAGAATATGGCAATCTCCAGATGGATACGGATGTGATGCGTTGCAAGCTTTATGCCATTTTGCTGCCGGCTTATACTATATTGGGTATGGAAGAAGAGGCGGCAAAGTTGGTTGGCGTTATGCAGACGATGCTTCCTCTCGTCAAGGCGGAGCAGTCGCGTGCGCTTGCTGTGGTTACACTTTATGGTTGTACGGATAGCAGTATTTATTATCATTTGGCGCATGAGGCGATTGATCCGTGGAAGAAAGAGGAAAAGCCGAAAAAGAGTAAGCAGCAGCTGATCAGCCGGTTGGCTGATTATGACCGGTGGCTGAGGCATTGAAATGGAAATAGGGTGCATGCATGAGGGTGGTGCAGTGAGTTAAAAAGAATATTTCACTAGGAAGAATGAAAAATAATTTGTTCTTTTGTATATAATGATAGAAAAGACGATTATGCCGACAATGAATATTTCAAATTCAAAAACTTCAATTTCAAATATCTATTGGGAGATGTTGAAAGACCTAAGTTCCGACATTAAGTTGGAACTGATAGCCAAGTTGTCTGCTTCCTTAGTTGCCAAGGATAATACGTCCGATACTTCAAATTGGACTTCAGAATTTGTCGGGCGATGGGAAGATGATCGTACGGCAGATGAGGTTATCGAGGATATACGTGGTGCAAGGACTTCAAATAGGGAGATTGAATTATGAAACAATATCTTCTTGATACTTGTATCTGTGTATTTCTATTCCGGCAGAAGTTTGAAATAGCTGAAAAATTAGTAGGAATAGGTGCTTCACAGTGTTTTGTATCAGAAGTAACCATTGTAGAATTGAAATATGGCGCTTACAAAAGTAATCGTTTAAAAGAGAATTTGGATCTGATAGATCGTTTTATATCAAAGATAAATATTGTGCTTTTTGCAGAATCTGTAGATTTCTTTGCTCAAGAGAAGAATCGCCTCCGCTCATTAGGCACTCCTGTCGAAGATTTTGATTTGCTGATAGCTTCTGCAGCTTGTTCTAGAAATCTTATATTGGTGACGGACAATTTGAAGCATTTTAAAAATATAAAAGGGCTGATGGTTGAAAATTGGGTGGAAAGATAGTCCTTCTTTCTGCTATTGCATGTGGGTAATATGAATATTCAAGAGAATATGAGAGATAAAGGTACTAAGAAAATGACATGCGAAGATGCTTTGCGTCGGCTGGAAGAAGCAAGAAGATTAAAGCGTGAATATGTTAAGGAGCTGGAAAAGAAGATGAAGGAGGACTTTAAGAAACGTACAGGTCAGGATGCTACCTATTTTGAAGTATGGTAAATTTTAATCTTGACTATATTAATTCTTATTCTTTCATTTTCATTGTATAAGTCTAATTATTTTTATGCCCGTTGGTGTTCGGGATCTTGAAAGAAGGCTGAATTATGCAGCGATTATTGTCTGCCTTGATAATCTAGACTAACCTCTGTCATTGTATAATTTACCGAAACAGTTTTATTGTTTAGTCAGAAGCCGGAATAGTATGTGGTGTTGGCTTTTGTGACTGTTTATCGTTATATTCTTAGTCTATCATAAAAACTAAAGAATATGAAGTCAGAACCTTTTAAACCCAGTTCAGTTACATTTTTAAAGATGCTTTCTTATGTTAAAGAAGGCCTGCCTTGGAAGAAATCATAAATCTTTGATAGCCTACTACTATGCTCGAAGAGTGAAAAGCGGTGTGATGAAGGGATGTGGAATGAGGTAATATTGAAGGAACATTTGAGAACTCCTTATTATGATTAATATAGTATTAGATACTAATTATATTGTTATCAAATTCCTTTTTGGATAGTGTTACAATAAGAAAGTAAGTCTACTTACGTAGTTTATGAATTTGATTTATGTTTTAGATAGAAATTATTGATTATTTAAAAGGTATGCGTAACTAGTTTAAATTATATCCTCTAAAACTCTATTGATAAAATGAAGAAGAGTAATTTTCTTATAGGATTTGCTATATTATTTACATTTTTTGCCCCTTTCATTTTTACTTTAAATGGACCGGAGTTTTTGGACTTTACGGAAAAAGGAGAGATAGGTGATACCATTGCAGGAACTACTGCCCCTATTATAGGTTTAGTAAATGCTATTTTACTTTATTTTACCCTTCGTGAACAGTATCGGTTTAATGAGCATCAGATAGGAATAAGTAAGGAAGAACAATTTAAATCGACCTTTTTTAATTTATTGCAAGAACATAGGGATATAAAACAAAAAGTAGAGTCTTCGTTTTCATATCTGGATTGCCAAGATGTTAGAAAAAGATTTGATGATTATCATGTAAAAGGGGAAATGTTTTTTATAAATGCTTCTAATCAAATATCTTTGATCTTTAGCTCGTTGGAGCAAAAGGATTGCTATGGGTATTCACAGGAAGATGCTATTGATATAGAAGACAGTATTGAAGAAGATGTGTATAATGATGGAATAAATGGTGTAAATGTTCCTCCTATTGAAATAAAAGAATTTGAAAAAAAATGTTCAAAAAAAAGACTTTCTTTTATTTTAGGGTATGTCAATCAACAATATTGTATTACTCAATCAGGTCACTTAAAATATAATAGCGTTAATACTATTCAAAAGAAAATTGCCATAGCTTATTATTTTTTTTATAGGCATCATTGTAATGTTAGTGTGTATTTCAGACATTTATATCATATTCTTAAGTTTGTAAGGTATAGTGAAGCGCAATATTTCAGATATAGTTCAAATCATTCTCAACAGGCAGATATACATAAGAAGTATCGAGAATATGTTCAATTTGTTCAAGCACAAATGAGTACCGCAGAATTGAAGTTGTTGTTTTATAATAGTTTTCTTTTTCCAAAAATGCAAGAACTATTAATTCATTATGGTCTATTAGAGAATTTATGTATCCAAGATTTATGCATGAAAGATCATAATTGCATTCCTGCATTTCATTTAAAAAATAAGAATAAGGAAATATTGGATGTTATTAGGAATACGGAATAATCATATTATAAATTGTATTTAAATAAAAGAATTTGATATTTCTTTTTATGACAGATATTTCAGCAAATAATATCCGAATAGCGAAAAATACATTATTGCTTTATTTTCGCATGTTATTTATGATGTTGGTAAGTCTTTATACTTCACGTGTCATATTAGCTGCCTTAGGTATAGAAGATTTTGGAATTTATAATGTTGTGGGAGGTGTGATAACTATGTTCGGATTTTTTAATGGCGCAATGTCTTCTTCTACTCAACGTTATATTACATTTGCATTAGGAAAAGGAGATTTTAATCAATTACAAAAAGTTTTTCAGACTAGCGTAAATATTCATTTGTTAGTTGCCTTAGTTGTTCTGTTTTTGGGTGAAACGGTTGGGCTTTGGTTTCTTTATGAAAAGATGGTGATTCCCTCTTCTCGAATAGAAGCTGCTTTTTGGGTATATCAATTTTCAATTGTTACTATGATGGCTATGATAGTAAGCGTTCCTTATAATGCGGTGATTATAGCTCATGAAAAAATGTCAGCCTTTGCTTATATCTCAGTTCTTGAGGTATTATTGAAATTGGGTATTGTTTATTTATTGTATCTTACGGAGTCTGACAAGCTAATTGTATATGCAGCTTTGCTTTGTGCTATGCAATTGTTAATTCGTGTTGTATACGGTCGCTATTGCAGTTGTTATTTTAAAGAAACTCATTATGTATATGGGTGGGATAGTAGATTGTTTAAAGAAATGTTATGTTTTGGTGGTTGGAATTTATGGGGAGGCTTTGCAACTGTTTTTTTTTCTCAAGGAATAAATATTTTGTTGAATATGTTTTTTGGTCCTGTTGTGAATGCGGCACGTGGCATAGCAATACAAGTACAAGGAGCAGTTGTTCAGTTCTCTATAAACTTTCAAACAGCTTTGAATCCTCAAATAACCAAATCATACGCGTTGGGTGATTTTACCTATATGTATAGTTTGATATTTCGTAGTTCTAGGTTTACTTTTTTATTACTTGCAGTTATTTCTCTTCCGATACTACTTGAAACGGATATGATATTGCGTTTGTGGCTTAAAACAGTTCCTCATTATACGGTATTGTTTGTTCGGTTAATGTTATGTATTGTTATAATAGATGCTATGGCTGGTGCTTTTATGGTGGCGGCACAATCCACAGGTCGTATTAGAGTGTATCAGTCTGTTATTGGTGGTATATTGCTTTCCATCGTTCCGATTTCTTATTTGGTTCTTAAATTGGGAGCCGAACCGTCAAGTGTATTTGTTGTTCATTTATTTATTTGTGTTTTTGCCTTTATTGTTCGTTTGTTTATCATTCATTCTATGATTTCTTTTCCTTTGCGTAGTTATTTTTATCAGGTTTTATTACGTTGTTTATTTGTGTTGTTATTGGCAGTTCCTTTACCTATAGTTTTGTTGTATGTATTTCCTGCTACTTTATGGATAGGTCTTTTGGTATGTGTTGTTTCTGTGGTAACTATGCTTCTTTCTTCTTTTGTTATAGGATTAACAGGAGATGAAAAGAAATTCGTTATTATGAAAATGAAAGAGTTAGGAAAAAGGTATTTTAATAATTAAATATGATAGAGATTATAGATAAACATAGTTGTTGTGGTTGTTCTTCTTGTGTACAGAAATGTCCTAAAAAGTGTATCTCTATGTATGAAGATGATGAAGGTTTTCTTTATCCCGTAGTAGATAAAGAAAAATGTATAGATTGCGGTCTTTGCGAAATTGTATGTCCGTGCCACAATGATAGTGAAAAAAAGAGAACGAATTTACCAGATATATATGCAATAAAAAATAAAAATGAAAAAATCCGAATACAAAGTTCATCGGGAGGTGTTTTTACTCTTTTAGCAGAAGAAGTAATAAAAAAAGGAGGTGTTGTATTTGGGGCATGTTTTAGTGATGATTGGGAAGTAAAGCATCATTATACTGAAAGTGTAGAAGGGCTTGCGGCTTTTCGTGGATCAAAATATGTACAGAGCTGTATAGGAACTACTTATCAAAAAGTAGAGAGTTTTTTAAAGCAAGGAAGAAGTGTAATGTTTACAGGAACCCCTTGTCAGGTATCAGGCTTAAAACATTATTTGCGTAAAGAATATAGCAATTTATTGACAGTTGATTTTGTTTGTCATGGTGTACCTAGTCCTAAAGTTTGGCGCATATATTTGAATAAGATAGTTGCTGATTGTTATGGTGTTCACCCCAAATCGGATAGGTTTTATAAGAAATACTTACAAAAGGTGGAGTTTCGATCGAAAATAAAAGGTTGGAAGAACTTTAGATATAGAATGGTTTTATTGAAAACAAAAAGGAATGGGAAAAAGAAAATGTTTACATATTCTTCGGCTTTTAGTGAAAATGCTTATATGCAGATGTTTTTATCAGATTTAATATTACGTCCATCTTGTTATAAATGCCCTTCTAAAGCTGGGAAGTCTGGTAGTGATATGACGATTGGAGATTTTTGGGGAATAGAGAAGGTAGTCCCTCAATTTGATGACGATAAAGGAATAAGTTTATTGATAATAAATAATTCTCGATTTATACCGTTATTGAGTGAAGTGCAGTTTCATTTTGAATGTTTAAAACTTCCGTTTAATGTTATTCCTCAATATAACAAGTCTTTTTTGTATTCTGTAAAAGAACCTTTAGAGAGGGATCGTTTTTTCCTTTTGCTGTATAAAGGTGATGATTTTTTTTCTTTTGGACGGCTAGTTTGGGCGAAAAATAGGAAAGTGAGTTTGATTTCAAAAATAAATAGATTGTGTGTATGGTTAAAAAAATTGGTATCTTAACATTGCCTCCGATATATAATTACGGTAACATATTGCAGATTTATGCCTTGCAGTACGTGATTAATGATATGGGGTATGAAGCTGTTTTAATTAATAGAAATCCACAAAGGAATAGGTTATCCTATATAAAAAATAGAATAAGTGTATTTGTTGCTGATTTATTAAAATTGCGTAAGGGTTATTTTTATTCTGATAGAAATGTTAAGCTTGTTAGTTTAAAAACAAGAAAATTTATTATTGAAAATATAAAACAAACTCAATTATGTAAATCCAATAAAGAATTGTATGAAATAACAAAAGATTTTCATGCCATCATTGTTGGGAGTGACCAAGTATGGAGGGTTTCCAATGATGATGATATTTGTATATATTTTCTAGATCCTAAAATTTTTGACAGAAAAATATTGAGAATATCTTATGCTGCATCTTTTGGTGTAGACAGATGGTTGGGGAATTCTGTGCAGACCAAAAAGTGTATTAATCTCTTGAAAAATTTTGCAGGAATATCAGTTCGAGAAAAATCAGGAGTTGATATATGTAAAAAGATGTTTGGAATAGATGCTATTCAAGTTATTGATCCAACTCTTTTGTTAGATTGTTCTGTATATAAAAATATATTAAGTGGTATATCGGTAGATAAGCGTATTTCAAGAAAAGACATAATGTGTTATATTTTAGATAATTCTTCTATGAAAAAGCTTATTATAGATGAAATATCTAGAATCCTTCAATGTGAATATTATTATTTTCTTCCCAAACAAAAGTCTAGTTTGTATGATAATGTTAAGATGAAAAACTGTATGTATCCTTCTGTGGAGGAATGGATATATTCTTTTTATAGTTCACCTTTTATTATAACCGATTCATTTCATGGGTGTGTCTTCTCTATTATTTTTAATAAGTCATTCTGGGTCATAGCAAATCCACAGCGTGGACTATCTAGAATTACCTCTTTATTAACAATGTTTGGTTTGCAAGATCGTTTGATTTCTTCACCAAAAGAAATTGTGTTAGAAAAAATACGTAAGGAAATAAATTGGCATAAAGTTAATAGAATAAAAGAACAATTGCGTGAAAAAGGTAGGGAATATCTTTCTCAAAGAATAAATACAACTATATGAAAGTTTCAATATTTATACCTGTATATAATGGAGAAAAATATATTGGTAAAACATTAGATTCTATCTTAAGTCAGTCTTATACAAATTTTGAAATATTATGTGTGGATGATAGTTCTGTTGATAACAGTTGGGATGTTTTATTAGATTATCAAAAGAAGGATGATAGAGTGAAGATATATAGAAAAGAAAATGAAGGTAATGTGCCCTTTTCATGGCGGTTCATCTTGCCTAAAATTTCTGGAGAATGGACTTTGTATTTATCCCAAGATGATTTTTTAGAAAATGATTCGTTGGAAAAATTATGTAGAAGGCAGTTAGAAACAGGTGCTGATGCAGTAATTCCAAAAACGATTTATTATTATGCTACTCAAAAAAATAATCATGTGCAATTAGGGCTTAATGGAAATATTAGTCCAGTAATAAATGGTTGTCAAGCTTTCATGCTTTCTTTAGATTATTCAATACCTGGGCATGTACTATGGAACATGGATGTAATAAGGGCAAATTCTGATATTCCTACAGATACCTTTGATAGTGATGATTATATGCAACGAGTGTGGTTTTATCATTGCAAAAAAGTTGCATTTTCTGATGCTGCTTATTATTATCGACAAGATAATTCTGATGCAATAACAAAAAAAATTGGGTATTATAGGTTTGAAACATTGAGAACAAATTTACGTTTATTAGATTTGGTGTATAAATATAATATAGATAGTTATACCATAGATGCTTTCAAATACTATCTTTTTAATATAACATTAGATTATCTGGCTTTATATTATCACCATAAAAGCGAATATTCATTAGATCAAAGGATATCTATAAATCAACTTATTTATTTGTCTTATAAAGCATTACGGAAATATGAAAAACATACATGGAAAAGAATTCTTGCTTTTAATTTTTTTATATTTAAAGTTGCGGCCTTTTTTAAAACCTGTATAAAAAGATGAATGTTTATGTATTTTTGTTTTTGTTTTTATTGATAGAGAAATATTTTGGGTTAATAGATCTAAGAGGAGGTCTTTTAGTATTGATAGTTGTTGTTTTAGGATATAAACAATGGAGAATAAAAAGTCTTTTTTCCACATATATATGGATGGTTTATTTTTTCATGTTTTTAAGTGCTATTTCGTCATATGTTTATCGGGGACAAACAATTTCTCAGTCTTTTTCAGCTGAGCCAACTTTATTATATTTACTCTTTTATTTTGTTCTTAAGCGATATCATATGACGATAATACAAATTGAGAAGATAATTTATATTTCAAGTCTTTTGTTTGTTATATCATATATTATTCAGTATATGATTTATCCTATTGCTATTTTTAGTGGTGCTGCTGTTGTAAATCCAGAAATTGATGATGTTCGCTTTAGATTAATAGGACAAGGATTGGCATCTGTTGGTTTATTTATGGGGTTTAATAAATACATTATAAATAGAAATAAGAGATATTTATGTTTATTCTTAGGGGCTGTTTTTGTTATAGTATTGTTAGGCTTTAGAACTATGATGGCGTGTAGCATATTTTTTCTAATTTGGATGTATGTAAGAATTAAAGGTTTTAATTTTAAAAATTTATGTTATTTGTTTTTGGGAGGGATAGTTTTTATTTGTCTTTTGAATATACCAGTATTTTATGAAAAAATAATCTTCATGATTGAACGTAATGCTACTGATAATTTTTCTAATGATGATTATGTCCGTATAGTGAATTTTAATTATTTTATAAATGAACATTTTAACAATACTATAGAGTGGCTTTTAGGAACAGGAATTCCTAATGAGCATTCTTCTTATGGCTCTTATATGCTAAGTGAGTTGGCGTTACGACAAATAACTTATGTAGATTGGGGACTATTAGGATTATCTTGGACTGCTGGAATTGGTACTGTTGTTGTGATGATTATGTATTCTGTCCGAGCTATAACATTAAAAGTTGATAATTCATATTTTTATATAAATGTTTGGTTTATGTATATGCTAATGATATCAATAACAACAATGGAATTTTATCGGGAGGGTAATTTGGCTATACAAGCTATTTTGTTGTATTTGGTAGAGATGACTTACACAGAAAAGAAAAAGAATTATGAAAACACCACTTGTCAGTATAATTATACCAATGTATAATGTGGAAAATTGTATAGCTACATGTGTGCAGAGTGTGATAAAGCAATCTTATACGAATTTTGAGCTATTATTAATAGATGATGGATGTATTGATAAAACATGCGATATATGTCGTGAGTTTATTGAAAATGATAAGCGAATATATCTTATAAGAAAGCAAAATGGAGGAGTTAGTTCTGCAAGAAATTTAGGACTTAAAAAAGCGCATGGTAATTATGTTTGTTTTATAGATTCAGATGATTATGTATCCTCTGATTATGTGAGAAAATTAGTTCAGGACGTTGAAAAAGTATCTTCTGAAACTTTAATATTCCATAATTATAATCTTGTGGGGCAAGATTTATATGATAATATATCCCGAGTGGGGTTTTTTGGTGATAATGAAGCTATAGAGATATTTTTCACTTTAGAATTATATAAGTTGTCTGGACCATATGCTAAATTGTATAATTTGGATATTATACGTAGACATAATTTGAGGTATCCAGATGATATAAGTTTAGGTGAAGATTTAATATTTACATTGTCTTATTTAAATGTTGTAGATAAAATTTATCTGCGAAATATCAGTAATTATCATATTGTTCGTCGAAATAATTCTTTGAACTTTTCATATTATCAATTTAATAATGAATACAAAATATATCAAGAAGTATCTAAATATTGCGATTCCTTATTGAATAAAACTCGGTTGTTGAATAAGGAAGTAGAAAAATGGAAATGTGTAGAACCCTTTTTTTTGAGGGTTATTCAATGTTTTTTCCGTAATAAGGGTAATATATCTTTGAGGGAAGGAATTGCATGTTTGAAAGTTATAAAGAAGAATGATTTTCTGTCGTTCTCTCTTTATTATAAGCCTTCTACTCTTTCAAAATTTATAATGAAATACTTGCTTGTGAATAGATTTTTCGGATTGTATATGTTATTAGGACGATTCAGATGATAAAAATTGTATCTTTTTCCGGTGGATTGGGAAACCAATTATTTCAGTATTTGCTCGTTGTATATTTGCGGGAATGTGGGCATCAAGTGTATGGTTATTATAATAGAAAATGGTTAATTGGACATAATGGATTGGAGGTGAATAATGTATTTGATATTTATTTGCCAAAAACTAATTTCATTGTAAATGCATTAGTGAAAGTGATTCGTGTTTTAAGATGTTTGGGTTTTAAAAAGTATGTGGCAACTGATACTTATGATAATCCAATTGCAATTTTTTATGATGGTTATTGGCAAGATCAAAAGTATTTTAATATCATAGATAGTAAGTTATCTTTTAAAAAGTTTGATTTGTCAGCAGAAAACAAATCAATTTTGTCGAAGATTAAATCAAATATATCTGTTGCTTTGCATATTAGGTGTGGTGACTACCTATCTTCCTCAAATGTAGAAATTTATGGTGGAGTGTGTACTAAAGAGTATTATGAAAAAGCTTTGGAATTAGTCTGTAAAATAAAGAATGTTATGTTTTTTGTTTTTTCAGATGATATTGAGTATGCTAAATTATTATTGAATTTGCCTAATGCTATTTATGTGAATGCAAATGTTGGAAATAGTAGTTTTATTGATATGTATTTGATGGCTAATTGTAAGGTGAATGTGATAGCTAATAGCACATTTAGTTATTGGGCGGCACGTTTGAACCAAGATAATATCTTAACTATTTATCCTAAGAAATGGTATAACTCGAAATACGCTGTTCCTGATATTTTTCCTTCTGAATGGGTTGGTGTATGAAAACATATAAATTGAACGATCTTAATAATCCATTAATTTCAGTATTAATGCCAGCATATAATGCTGAAAAGTATATAAAAGAGGCGATTGAAAGTATCTTAAATCAGACTTTTTCAAATTTTGAATTTATAATTATAGATGACGGTAGTATTGATGCAACCGAAGAAATTATAAAATCATTTAAAGATAGTCGTATAGTATATATTAAGAATGAAAAAAATTTAGGTTTAATAAAGACACTAAATAAAGGTATATCAATAGCTCGTGGTGAATTTATAGCACGTATGGACTCTGATGATATATCTATGCCTCAGAGATTTGAATTGCAATTAGATGTTTTTAAAAAATATAAAGGGGTTGATATTGTAAACGTAGCATTAAAAAAAATGTCAGAAGATGGAACTAAGCTTTCAAAATATCGACATAATATTTATCCAGGCTTTGAAGCTATTCATTATTTAATAAATATAGATACATTTATTGTCCATCCTGGTGTGCTTGTTAAAGCCTGTTTGTTGAAGAAATATAGATATAGAGATTGTGAAGAATGTATTTATGTTGAAGATACTGATTTGTGGATGAGAATGATTAATGATGGATGTATATGTTATACAATAAAAACTCCTTTATTATTGTATAGAAGTGCTAATTTAGCTGGAATATCTAATACTCATTCAAAGATACAAAGGCAAAGAACTATTGACTTACATTCAACTTGTTTATCTAAAAATGTACATTTTCATTTTTCACCTATTGTGCTTAGTCTTTTACATGGAGATAAAGATTTTATCACACTGAAAAATTTGTATAATACAAATAAAGAATTAATAAGATTCTGTAGATATTTAAGACTAAAGAATAATTTGTCAAAAGATGCTGTTAGGGATATAAATAGTTGGGCTTTAAGAAAAAAAATAGTTCTCATGTATTATTTTTTGCAAAATTTTCTTGTGAAAATATTTATATGGCTATCAAGGGTAAACATTTTCATAAATGATGGGATTAGAAAAAATGAAAAGACTTCTGGTGTTTAATATGTATTCAGCGATAGATAGAACATACTATAAGCAGATAAAACTGTTACGTGTAGGGTATGTGTGATTAAAAATAAGGTTTTCATGTATTTGTTCTCATAAAAACTGTAAATAGAACAATGTAAACTTTGAAAAGTACATGGAATATATTTTTGCCTGATTGGTCGAAGGTAAAAAGCTGATATCTTTTTTTCAATGATTATGTTTCTCATTTTTAAAGGTAGTGAAAAGTTATTTGCCCGATAGGATAAAAATAAATTAGCTTTGTTCTCAAATTCTACTATGAATGAACTTTATTACTATTCAATAGTAATTCTTGCAGGAAGTGAAAAAAAAGAAAGATGAAAACTAAAATTATCATTGTGTCACCTTCACTTGATCCAAAACAAAATGTAAGTGGAATATCTTCTGTTACTCAATTTATAATCTCAAATAATCCGGATTGCCATTATATTCATTTTGAACTTGGTAGAAAAGATAATGAAAGTGGAGGATTATCAAGAGTAAAAGTCATAATGAAGTCTCTTATTTTATGGAACAGAATATTGAATAGTTATCCAGAGGCTCTTGTCCATTATAATTTTCCTTTATCTAAAATGTCAATATTGCGTGATCCTCTTTTCATGATGATTGCACGGTGGAAAAGAAGGAAAATGGTTATTCATTTGCATGGAGGGATTTTTTTGACCACACCCCATATTCCAAAATATTTAAAGTGTATTTTACAATCTGTTTTTTCTTTCTCTTTTCCATGTATTGTTTTAAGTTATTTGGAGAAAAAACTTGTCGTAGAGAGATTTCATTGTAAGAATGTTTATGTACTACCGAACTGTGTAGATTTGAATAATGCCAAAGATTTCCATCGGGAATATTTGGATAATAAAAACGTTTTAACTTTAGGGTATTTAGGAAGAATTGCTGAAACAAAGGGAATAGAATATTTGCTAGAAGCTTGTGTGGAATTGAAACGGCGCAATATTCCATTTGTTTTAAGGATGGCTGGAAAAGAAGAAATAGAAGGACAATATTTATCCCGGTTTCAAACAGAATTAGGCAACTCTTTTATTTATGAAGGAGTGGTTTTTGGCCAGTCCAAAAATATTTTTCTTCAGAAAATTAATGTATTTATGCTTCCATCTTTTTTCGAGGGATTACCTATGTCATTGCTTGAAAGTATGAGTTATGGTGTAGTCCCAGTTACTACTAATGTCGGTTCTATTGGGGAAATAGTGAAAGATGGGTATAATGGACTTATAATCGAAAAACAAGATACTATGTCTATAGTTGAACAATGTGTAAAGTTAGTATACAATAAAGAACTGATGAATTCATTGTCTCAAAAAGCGAGGTGTACAATATTTGATCGATTTCATATTGCTGGATATATTGATTCTTTAAATTCCATATACGCATCTTGCCTTATAGAGTAAGTATGTATTTATTATAAAATTGACTATGTTGAGACTAAAATCTTTGATGATTTTGGATAGCAGAAAGGCTATGTCATTGTTCCCCAATGGAAAGTTGTTGATCAACACCATCAACGCCCATTCCTACAATACCGCCCAGAAAGACAAGCTCTTTGCCGAAGCTTTGCAGCAGGGAGATGTGCTGATCCCCGACGGGGCAAGTATTGTCAAGGCGTGTCGTTGGCTGAATGCAAGATCCAAACCTACAGAGCGTATTGCCGGCTGGAATCTGTTCGAGTTCGAGATGAACAAGCTGAATACTATCGGAGGAAAATGTTTTTTCATGGGCAGCAGTGAAAAAGTATTGGCATTGATAAAACAGCGTGTGAAAGTGGATTATCCCAACATCGAAGTGGAAACCTATTCGCCACCCTATAAGCCGGAGTTTTCGGAAGAGGACAATCGGGCGATAGTCGAAGCTATCAACAAGGCAAATCCTGATTTGCTCTGGATAGGGATGACTGCCCCCAAGCAGGAGAAATGGGCGTACACGCATTGGCATGAATTGAAAATCCATTGCCATTGCGGAACGATAGGTGCTGTTTTCGATTTCTATGCCGGAACGGTAAAGCGTGCTCCCGCCTGGTGGCAGAGACATTCTCTGGAATGGTGCTACCGGTTATTGAAAGAACCCCGCCGGATGTGGAAACGTTACATTATCGGCAATCTGTTGTTCATGTGGAATATATGTAAGGAGTAGCTTGATGAAAAGAATCTTATTGCTTGTTTTTCTGTGTAGTGTTTCCTTATGGGCCGATGCCCAGGCATTGCTGGGGACTACCGGACTGCTTCATGCTCCCACGGCTGATATGCAGCGTGATAAAACGTTCCTGTTTGGTGGAAACTATTTGAATACTCATCCGTTATCCACCCATTTTCGTAGCCGTGAGGTGGGGTACACCTTCAATTATTACATAAATATAACGATGTTTCCCTGGCTGGAGGTGTCCTATATCTGTACATTAGTACATGCGGATCACGGCTCTACTTATTTCCCGGAACAGTCTTGGGGGAAATTCACGAATCAGGACCGGGCTTTCAGTGCGCGTCTGCGTCTTTGGAAAGAAGGGTGGTGGAAGGAGTGGACACCGCAAATCGTACTCGGCTTGGATGATCCCACTTCTCATGCCGATCATGGCGGCGGTGGACTGGTGTCTGGTAATACAAGCGGTTCCAATAACTACGCAACACGGTATTATCTGGCTGTAACCAAACATCTGGATTTTCAGAACATAGGTGAATGGGGTATTCATGCCGCATTTGTATATGGTAATGCCAAAGGTATGGAGCATTATAAACGTCCTTCATTCGGCACAAACTTCCGTTTTCAGCTACTTGGTGACCAGCCTTTGATTAAAACTGTAAATAATCTTAACCTAATGGCCGAATATGACGCCCGCACAGTGAACATCGGGGCGCACTACCAGCTTTGGAAAGACCACATCAACCTGATTGCCGAACTGAACAACGGGAAATATTTCTCCGGTGGCATTTACTTTAAAATTCATCTGAAATGATAAAAAAGACTATCCGATTAGGATCTCCGGAATAGATTCTGTTCCTTTGTAAAAAAGGAGGATTTATGGTTGGAAATATAAGCATAACAGATATGTATATGAGTGTATTGTCTTCACTGAGCGTAGATGAAAAACTGGATTTGATTGCAAAACTGACAAATTCCATCAGAAATACGTATACAAAGGAACAGAATATTGAAACAGAAGATCCTTTTGCTTGTTACGAAGGCGATTGGGGCGGAAATATGTCGGCTGAGGAATATGCAGATGATTTACGTAAACCCTAATTTGAGGGTTTACCTTTCTTATATCCAACTGTTGCAAAGATAATAAAACAGCTATTCCGGGTGCAAAAAACCGCCATAGAGGCAGTCTCCATGCAGAGGCGCTCTATGGCGGTTTCTCGTTTCTCCACGTTTACCGGGGAAAATTCCCGTTTCCGGGAAGTCGGGAGGTTACTCTTCCATTTTGAGCTTGCCCAGTTCTTTCAGAATGTGCTCCATGGTTTCTTTGTAAACCTCCGGTTTCTCTTTTTCCAGCCATTTCATCAGTTTGAAGTAAGAATTTGGAGTCACAATCTTTCCGTCTCGAATTTTGGTGGCGGTGGACCGGCCTATCGCACCTTTGTCGTTCAAGTTGTTGGGGTTTAAATCGCTTCTTCGCACGGCATTACTGATGCAAGTGCTGATGATCTCAAATTTTTTTCATGTTACTAAAAATTAAATTATTAAATAATGATTTGTAAACAGCATAAACATAGCTACTTACAAAATGTCTCGGCAAAGATAGGAAATGTTTATTAACAATTGCTTGTTTTTGTGAGCAACGCCCTATTTATATTTTGCGTTCCTTTGCGTTATATTTATACTAACACACAAAAGAAATGGATTATACAGAGCAGTTTATCCGGCTGAATTGCAGCTTGATGTCGGATTACAAAATGATGAAGCTGAATGCCGACATGAAATGCATGGGGCTGGGGTTGTATCTTGAAACGATATTGTTTCTGCGCAAACAGCAGGAATACAAACATGATTTTAACGAACTGGATTTGCTGGCCGATCAGTGGGGAGCTACCGTGGAAAATCTGCAACATCTTATTAAAGACTTCGATTTGTTTCTCATTACAGAGGACGGGTATTTCCGATGTCTGTATCTGGACGAGGTGATGGGATATCAGAGCAAACTTTCCGAGCAACGTGCCGCTGCCGGCAGTAAGGGAGGGAGAAGCAGTAAGAAAAGTACGGTGAAAGCATCTGCAAAAGCAACTGCGTCTACAATAGGAAGGGGCAGAATCAACGAAGGGAAAAACGGTGATACGTCCTGCATGGATCGTAACGAGGAAATCTACACGAAAAGTAATGATGCGCCCTGCGTGGATAATAACGGGGAAGCCTACATGAAAAGTGGTGATGTACCCTGCGTGAATAATAACAAGGAAATCTACATGAAAAGCGATGATACACCTTGCGTGGATCGTAACGAGGAAATCTACACGAAAAGCGATGATACACTTTGCATGGATAATAACGAGGAAGTCTACATGAAAAGCAGTGGTGCACCCAGTATGGATAGCAAGGAGAGAATTTATATGGAAAGCAGCAATGTAGATAGTAACAAGACTGTCTGCATGGAGAGCAGCAAGCCAATCCATTCGGATTATAATAAGGAAATCTACAAGGAAAACAGCACGGAAAGCAACGTGAAAAGTAGTGCGGAAAGTATGAAAAATACGACTGCAAAAAATATAAATGGAAATTCAGTCAAAAATGTGATTCAAAGTGTTGATAATGAGCGATATGGAAAGAATTTGCAAGCAAGCTTTAAGCAAAACTTTATAAGAGAAGAAAAGAATAGAGGAGAGAAGAAAAACAACAATAACAAAGAAAAAGAAATAATTGCTGTTGCTGCTGTTGATAAACTTCCCCGATTTTCCGAATTGTCCGAAACGATACCCCGATGGGAACAATGCATCAATGAAGCTTTCATTACCCAGAGTTGGCTAGAGGCTGTGGGGATGATGTCAGGTTTGAAGGAACTCTTTTTGAACAATCTTTCTTTTATTCGTGATCTGTTCAAGAAACATGTCGTGGCACAAGGAAACACAGGAGGAATCACTTCCGTGTCCGAAGCCGAAGCTTATTTTGCCAACTACATCCGCCGGGAAAGGCCCACCCGTCTTTTTCTGGAAGAAAAGCTGAAAGAAAGGAGCCGGATGCAGAATGAATCGACTTCGCTCTCGCCCTACGAAACGTACAATCCGCTGACCGGCGAACGTTCGTATTGCGGAGTTCCTCTTCCTGCCGATGCACCCCCGCGCCCCAACGGACGTGCCACCTGGGATAACCTGAAACAGAGCTGGATATGACGCGCGAAGAACATGCAGATTATGTGCGGTGGCTGAAAAGCCTGCCGCGCAGAAAGGACCATTTCCGTATGCCTTGTCCCGAATGTTCCGCAACGCGAAGCAATCCCAAAGATCCTTCGTTCAGTGTGCATATCACCCGTGAAGGGGGATGGGCGAAATGCTTTCATTGTGATTTCGCCATAGCGTGGAACGAGGACGAGATGTGGAAAAGAGAACAGAAACAACAAGACCGGGAACGGCAGAAACAGCAGAAGGATGCATCGCAGCACCATAACACGTCGCAGCACCACGATGCAGCATCGCAGCAACGTAACACGTCGCAGCACCACGATACAGTATCGCAGCAACGTAACACGTCGCAGCACCACGATACAGTATCGCAGCACCATAACACGTCGCAGCACCACGATACAGCACCGCAGCAACGTAACACGGCGCAACGCAAACCGCACATCCCCCTGCAACCGCCTGTACATTACGTATGCCCGGTAATCAATAAAAACAAACAAATTATGAATGGAGAAATGATGGAATACATGGTCGGCAGACGAGGTATTCCGATGGACGTCCTGACAAGGATGAAGATAGAGGAACGCTTGGAATTCCTGCCGCAGACCGGCAAGGAAGAAGCCTGCATCTGCTTCCCTTACCTGGAGGACGGAGTAATGAAAAACATGAAATTCCGGGATGCCGCAAAGCATTTCAAGATGGTGAAAGGAGCCGAGCTGATTCCTTGGAACATAGACGCCATAAAAGGGAAGGAAAAGTGCTACATCACCGAAGGCGAGATAGATGCCCTCAGCCTGATAGCCGCAGGACTGGAAGAGGTGGTGTCCGTACCCAACGGAGCCGGAGGCGCGAACCTTCAGTGGCTGGACCGCTTCGTGGAGTCGCACTTCGATGACAAGACGGAAATCATCCTGGCCATGGATACCGACAAGCGCGGAGTGGAGTTGCGCGATGAACTGGTGCGCCGCCTGGGCGTGGACCGCTGCAAGGTGGTGGCCTGGGGGGAAGGCTGCAAGGATGCCAACGAGTATCTGTTGAAGTACGATCTTCCGAGGCTCCGCCAGCAGGTGGAGCAGGCGGCGGAAATCCCGTTGGAAGGAGTCTTCTGCCCCATGGACGAATGGGATACGCTGATGGATATTTATTACAACGGAATGCCGGAGGGAGCCGATACGGGACTGGAGAATCTGGACCGGCTGATCAAGTTCGAGCGTGGTTTTGTGCTCACGGTCACAGGCGTTCCCGGTAGCGGAAAAAGCGAGTTTGTGGACGAAATTGCCATGCGCCTGCTCCTGCGCCACGATTGGAAGGTGGGCTATTTCAGCCCGGAGAATACCCCGCTGGCCTATCACTACCGCAAGCTGATACGCCGCGTGGTGGGCAAGCGTTTCGAACACAAGGGGATGCCGTTGCCGGAAGCCGGACAGGCCATCCGTTACCTGGCACAGAGTGTCTTCTCCATTATGCCGAAAGAGGACTTCTCGGTAGAGAGTGTGCTCCGCATTGCCGCCCAACTGGTGAGCCGGAAAGGAGTGAAGGTGCTGGTGGTGGACCCCTTCAACCGCTTCGAGCATCAGATTCCCGACTGGGAGACGGAAACGCAGTACATCAGTCGCATCTTCGACGAGTTCTCCAATTTTGCCGTGAAGCACAAGGTGTTGCTCATTTTGGTGGCGCACCCCACCAAGTTGCGCCGCGAACCGGGAAGCAAACGCTGGCCTGTGCCCACGCTGTATGATATCAACGGCTCGGCGGCCTTTTTCAACAAGACGGATTATGGAATGGTGGTAGACCGTAACGATGAACTGGGGCAGGTGCTGGTGCGTGTGGCCAAGGTACGTTTCGACCATCTGGGCGGACCGGGAGATGCTTTTTTCGCCTTCAGCACTTACAACGGACGCTACACGCCTACCGAGGAGAGGACCTTGGATCATAATCCGCCCGAACCGAAGTGGGAGCATACCAATTTCCTGACAGAGAAGCTGAAGCCCGAACAGCAGGGCCTGGGGTTTAATGAGGGGGAATGAAGTAGTTGAATGTTGCTGTTCCTGAATAACTTGGGGATAGGAGAAGGGAGATGTCAAAACAAAAAGGACAGCCCCGAAAAGTTACAGATAGTAATTATAACATGTAAAAGGATCGTATCAAGCTCTGTATGGAGTAATGATACGACTCTTTCTTTAGTCTTTTAGGATGCTCAAATTTCAGATTATAAGTTCATGTTTTCAAAAACTGAGTTTTGACACCCGCTTTTTAGGTCTTGTAGTTACAATCTGTAACTTTTCGGAGTAGTCATTTGATTTTGACATACCCCCTTTAAAAGTTGCTTACAAGTAGATCATGTTGCCGGCAGGCTTTACTGATTACTGACCATTCTTCAGTGATCACTGGTCATTCCTCATTAATCACTAGCCATTAAAATCCTCTCCACCGTTCCCGTTTTATCTCCTCGCACTGCCGTCGCTGCCATGCGGGCATTATTTTCTCCAGCTCTTTCAGTTTCCATCCCTTCATAAAGCGTATCTCGTCCTTTTCCTGCTCCGTGCACAGGCTGATGCGCAGCAGTTCGGGGTAGAGCACCTGTATATGGAAAATCTTGGCTCTCCACAGCAGCATGGACATCTGCCAGGGGGTGAGGGCTTGGATGCGGTTCAGGGTGAGCAGCATTTCCAGATAATGACGGTAGAAGGCTTTGTCCACGGTCATGAGTTGGTTTATCAGATAGTTCATTTTTATTATTGTTAAATGAAAAGATTAGTTGAATGGATAGTCAGGAAATCAAAGCGGAGGAAAGGAATGCTATCTTTGGAGAAATCATCCTTGGATACAGTATCTTTGAAGAAGCCTCTTTGAAAACAAACAGTTCTCATTGGAAACCCTATCTTTGGAGAAAGCTTCCCTTAAAAGCGGTATTCCTTCACAGCATCAAAACAAGGGCACGGTTTCACGGGATTCAGGTCATGATGCCCCACTATCAACGCTTTGGGGAACAGGAGGCGCAGCTCGCGCAGCAGTGCCAGCATACTTCCCTTCTGCATCAGAGTACGCGTATCGGCAGGTGTGCAGTCCGCCGAGAGTCCTCCCTCATAGCAGATGCCGATAGAATGCCGGTTGTGGTTCTTGCAATGCGCTCCCACCTTTTCCAGAGGTCGTCCGCGGTGAATCTCTCCGTCACGGGTGATATAGAAATGATATCCTATGTCCGTGAAGCCCCGGTGGCGGATGTGGT
>ERZ1673698.1583-NODE-1583-length-20584-cov-29.591700_pt1 | contig 20584 bp, 18 predicted proteins | sample MGYA00580228_ERZ1673698 | MGnify/ENA primary metagenome ERZ1673698 (study PRJEB41218, sample SAMN15661768) | gut metagenome | host: Homo sapiens | place: Canada: London | collected 2015-08-20/2019-03-30 | study: EMG produced TPA metagenomics assembly of... | reverse complement strand
TAAACAAATTATTAATCAGAATTCTGTTGCATTTGCAAGTTGAATTCAGCAAATAAAACTTTCTTCATGGTTGTAATTAAAATTAAATTGTAAAAAAATGAATTATAAAAAACTGTGTAATCACATCTCTAAATCAACTTCGATTACCGGCTCCCAACCCTCCACCTTGAAGTCAAATCCTCCAGGTTGAGGGATGAGATGATCAGTCAAGTCCATGTCGCCGTCAATAATCAGGTGTACATTCCGTATATTGCCTTTAAGAGGAACTTTTTCTATCTGTGCGGTCACATCCACGGTCTTGGAAATAATATTGCCATCTTTCAGCCTGATATACATGATAAACTGAATTTGTCTTGCCTCAGGCACATTGCCAAAGATGTTGTACTCTCCGGTTATCCTGTTTTTGGCTTCATCCGCATTACCATCGAATACGACAAAACTCTCTTCGCCGTCCAGCTTGTCAGACCCAATACGCACGTGCGATGATACTTTTGAAAGCACACCTTTAAACTCTGAAATGTATTCCAACCCTTTCATGCCGTTCACCTCATAGGTGAAATGACACACGGCCGGAGCGGCATTGAGTTCAATTACTTGAGTGGTTCCCGGTTTATTGGGTATTATCTGATAGCCTTTACTTGCAGAATATGCCATTTCCGGAGTTTCATACACATTCTTCCCATTCAAGTCTCCATATAAACTGGCACCCCTCCATTTAGTCTGGTCTGTTTTCAGCTTTATAGTTTCAAAACTTATTTCGTCCACTCCGAGGAAATTACCGTTATCGCTATAGTTATATGCAACTATGCTGTATTCTCCCAGTGGAAGTTTCACTTCACCTCCGGTACCCGGAAAGTCAAACATAAAATGTTGGGTATTCCCGTTCGCGTTATTTTTCGGGTAGAAAAAGACTCGCATGTTTGCAGGAACCACAATGCCCTCCGGCCAATTGATTACAACCTTTACGCTCATATCCAATTCTTCATTCTCAACACAAAAATCTTTATGTACACATGAAAATAAAACTAGTGAAATGAGTACGCTGTATATATATTTCATATAATTCATAGTCGACATCCTTACTTGTTATTGACATTTCCGTGTCCGATGAGCCACACGAGAGATATTTCTGCCTTGGTCGGTCCAAACCAGTTCCGTTTCTTCGTAGCTTGCCATACATAGCAATTCCCTTTTGGAACATATTCATAATAGGTACCTCCCAGATAACCTACTCCAATACTGAAGTCTAGATTTAATCTGCGGGCAACAGGCTTGGAATAGCCATACTCGATACCTGCTCCAAAGTTTGACTTGTCATATATGGTTCCACCGGGTTTTCCGCCCATTATACCTTTCCCTCCAAATTCGAAATCATACGTTAGCAGTTGTCCATAGACGCCGAGATGATGACCGCTCAGGGGAGATTTACCCTCACGGGTTCCAAAATACTTTCTCAGATTGAGTTCTCCGCCATACAATCTCCAGTAACGGTGGCGGGAATTGTTGTGCCACCAGGCGTGCATCCAGTTGCCGCCCAAGGACCATCCCTTGCCAAGATAAAACTCTGCCCCCAGATTTGGAACAAGGAGAGCATCGTAAAGCAGGTTTGTCTTTAATCCCATGTAGAAAGGCCTGCACGTCTTGTTGACGGTACTAACGACCTGATCCGCACCAGATCTGTCAACGCCGGGTTCGACCAATACACGAACAATTATCGTATCAACTTTTACATGATGAACAATCGTATCGGCTTTAATATAATGAATTATCGTATCCGATACATTCTCCCTATTAACAGACTCAAACTCACACTCGACAACGGAACAGTTCCGGAGTTCCGCGAAGAAATGTTCATTCATGTATTTCCACACGCTTCCACCCTGGAGATTCATCAATTGCCTTTTGCGTGAATCAACGACTGCACCGTTTTGGACTACCCAGACCGGGGTGTGGCGTATGATATGAAGAACCTTTTCACGGTAAGGCATGTCAGATCCTTCAACAAGGGAGTAAAGCCCTTCCCAGTCCTCTCCCATGGAGGAGCACACAAAACTCGATTCCGGAATGGAAAGCCGCTCGCGGAAAACAGCATGCAGGGCAGCAAGCCGTCTTTCCGACAACCGTTTGTTCAGGCCCATGTTTCCCTCGGGGGAAGCTCCGGACCTCAGGTTCACACGAAGAAGTTTGGAATGTTTCTGCCGGGAAGAAATGCCGGCAAGAGCGGAATCCAGAATGGCCCCGTTGCCCCGATAGGAAAGATCCAGCATGGAGCTTCCAACCGGGAAGTAGAACCGACAGCGTATTGTATCAGCTCTTCCAAAAGCCGGAGACACGCTTCCGACAGAACAGGCCAGCAAAAACAGAATAAAAAACTTATTCAAATTCATAGGTATATATTCATAAAAAGCTTAAAATCAATTATATATTATAAGTTGAATACGATATATGTTTTTCTCGAAAAATAGGTTGTAACTTTTCTCTCTCCATGACAGAGAGTGGAAATAAAGCAACTTGTAAACATAAAAGCCTTTTTAAAGAGCATTTTATACCACTAACTGAATGATATAAGACGATGTATATAAATTAGTCTGATGTAAAGCGATGTATCTCAATTAGATAATATTATTTTATTCAATATATAACAGAAACAATGGGAATATTATATTTAAAAGAACACACCTCTTGCTACAATTACAGCAAGCATATTCAGGAAGGATTTTTATATCACAAATTTTGTGAAATGGAAATAGAAGAGGAATTTAATGGCGGGGATTGTGTCCTGTTTGTAATAGAGGGAGAATTGGAGCTGTCCTGCAACGGAGAGCAGTTGAAACTCTCTTCCGGACACATGATTTGCCTTAGCAGGGGGAGCGTGTGCAGGATGCTGTCACGCGAGAAAGGCTGTATCGTCATCGCACAATTTGACCATGCTGTCCAAAGTTGTGAAAAGGAATCATTCTCAATGCTTTATAATATGGCGGTCAAACATGAAAAAAGGATACATCCACTTGCTGTCAACGATAGATTACACTTGTTCCTCAGGCTGTTAATCTATTATCTGGAAGATGGGGCCAACTGTGTTCATTTTCATGAAACGAAGCTCAGGGAACTATTCTGGAACATACGGTTCTATTATACCAAGATGGAACAGGCTGCTTTTTTTCATCCGATACTGAGCAATAACCATGACTTCAAAAAGAAAGTCCTAAATAATTATAGAAAAGCCAGGACCGTTAAGGAACTTGCCTGGCTTTGCGAATGTTCCCTCTCCTCGTTCAAGAGGAAGTTTTTTAATGAATTCAGAGAACCGGCAGGTGAGTGGTTGCAGAAACAAACAAACAACATGATCAAACATAAATTGGCAGATGGAGATATACCGATTGGAATTATCGCCGAAGAGTTGCATTTCTCCTCTCTGCCCCAATTCTGCAGATATTGTAAAAGGAATTTTGGGTACACTCCCGGAGAGTGGAGGAAAGTACTGAAAAACAGAAATAAGACTTCTGATAATGCTCCAGAAAAAGTTTAGCCTAGTAGATAAAGATAATAAAAAGAGCCGTTATGATAAGTGTGCACGACTAACTCCTTCATATCTTTGCATCGATTTTATAAATACACTGTTTTATGTTGTTCTCAAATATGAAAAAAGTAATAAATAAGCCTTTTCCACTCTCTGTCATGGAGAATTAGAATATAATCCTACAAATATAGAACTTCAGAATTAAAAAGGAAATTATAGCTCATAAAATTACTTGTCTATATAATATTGTCCGCGATGTAATTGTTTACCTCGTCCAGTTCAGACCGATCAAGTTCTTTCAGATAAATTCTGGTCACTTTCTCCGAGGAATGTCCCAAACATTCACTGATGGTATGGAGTGGAGCTCCGTTCTCGCGAGCCATCGTAGCCCAACTGTGACGGGCTGCATGAAGACGCAGAGGTTTATTCATTCCGGCAATTCGGGAAACCTTTTTCAGGGCATATCTGACTTTGTTATAAGCCCTCTTATAATTCAAATAAATAGAGTCCGAATCATCAATCAGCGGAAAAAGATAAGTACCTTCAGTATCTTTATATCTCTCCAGTAAATCTTGTATCTGCCGATTTATACCTATTTCCAACAATTGTCCAGTTTTGTGTCGCCTGTATCGGATTACTCCAAAAGAAACATCACTCTTTTTCAGCAAAGCTATATCCACGAATGACATACCGCGGGTATAGATGCTAAACATAAAAATATCTCTTGCCAGGCACTCCGGCGTTCCGATTGAAAGAGACATTTGGGCAAGAACTCGTACTTGGTTTATTGTGAGGCTCTGTTTGGCGGTCTTCTCAGAATATATCTTAATGTTGCAAAACGGCGAGGGAAAAATCAAATTCAATTCCAGACAGCCTCTACGATACACAGCCTTCATGTTGTGCAAATAGAAACCTACCGTATTCTTGCTTAAGCCTGCTTCTGAAAGAGAATCACAATACTTGACGACCAATCGAGACGAGAGATGAGAGAAGGGAAAGTCAGACTTGCATAAATGTTTCTGCATCGAACGAAGAGTTGCTTCATAGGCTTTGGCCGTTCCATCATGCCTAGATTCGTAAAGCATTCGGATTCTCTCCTGAAAGTAATTATAAAACCCTATTTTCCCAGTCAGTGTCTCATAAGCCCTGGTGATGTCATTTATTGTGTATTCATTGTTTTTTTTCTCTAATGAATTTATAACCTTGTCCAGGCTTTTGCATATTTTTTTACACGTACGGTTTATGCGTTGGATTGTTTCCACAGTATAGTTGCCATTTGAATGGACTTGTCCGCTATGTGCATCAAACTGGCCGGGTTCAATACTATAGCCTGTATAAAAAACCTTCTTTTTCCGTTTATGGAGAACTTGTACCGCCAATGGGTAAGCTCCTCGATTGTTACATCTACCTTTTACTAAAACTGTTTTTACTGTTGCCATAATTAATAAATAAGTTACAAACTACTAGATAAATAAGCTGTTAATATGAAAAAGTCATAAAAGTCGCACGAAAGCAACAAAACAGCAAACGAAATACCTGATATTTGTGAAAAAGAATCATAAATAGCATGACATGGAACAGTTATTAACCAATTGGATATATCAGAATTTTCTCTTTATATAATGAAAGAATTTATATTAGAGGACATGATTAGAAAAAGATATGCTTCTAAATCAGTAAAACATAGGAACATGAAGTAATCCGGTTTATCTTTTTAGATCAACCGTTGTATTGAGAATGTCTTTTAAACAGTTTCAGAAGAACAACCTCCATCATTCTACATGCATATCCGTTTTTTATTATACATTTCATGTTTTTTGTACGATTACGTCCTTATATCTTAGTAATTTACTATATAAAATTCATATTCGTGACATCACTGATTTATTCTTATGCTTTTGGTAATTTCAAACGGCTGCAACAAAATTTTTTCCACGGCCTTGAACCACAGGAAAAAATAACAAAATGATTACAAATAACCCAATTCAATTCTACATGGGACGGATATAAATAAATCCATACGCACGGTCAGATTCCCAATTAAATACGCTCATATAAGTATAACCGAATTCTGTACTTCTCCCTTCATCTGTTCCGTTTGGATTTGCCAACCAATAGTAGCCGTTTGTACCTAGATATGTTATTTTAGTATTTTTATCATATTCACGGTAGCCCAAAGCCGGGATGAAGATGGTTTGTGTATTTGTGCGGTCTGTATAAAAATATATATCTTTTTCAGCTTCGTCCGCTAATCCGTTATTTTAATACACATCATCATTTATATAAGTTTTATGAAATATTTAAACCAATTAGCTTTAGTGAAAAAAGTAGAAACTGCATGAGATTTTATAGAAAACGATTATTTGCAAATACAATACATATGATTTGTTTCTACGTATAATGGATTTCAGATAAAGGGATATTGTGTTCTTTCCGTCCTCGTGTTATTATCAGATTTACAATATTGGATATATTATCAGAAGGCCGGATTAGGAAAATTCTTATTTGATTCTTCGAAGAAGTAAGGTTTTGCTTTCTTTATATAGAAAGTTTTTGTAGCTTCGTAGAGCTGAACCTAGTCAGCATAATACATAATGAAATCATCTACATACAACTATTCTCCTTGTGCTGCGCTATCATTAATGTTATTTTTCGGCTTATAGTATTAAATCCAGGGTTGAATCAATTAAGTTGGACAGTAGATTGTCAATTTGCTCCATAATGAAAAAAATTCCATCCAAAGGCGTGATTTGTTCAGATTTTATTTGTACTTTAGCCATCCCCTGATGAAGATTCGTTTTATTTTTTATGCAACACTAAGTTAAGTAGATTTTCAGATATGCTAAAATACCGTGTAATATAACTCAGTATTTTAATTCCTAAGATTTTAAAAGTGTTGCAGAATTAAGGTACACATCAAGTGGAACTTCATATAGCCAGTTTGTTGTTCAGCTAGGAGATAGAAAATTTTCCGTTACTAGAATTATAAATGCAGCAGAGAGCCTGCTACCAACAGACTATATAGAACCAGCTAGAAAGCAAAAATAAATATACCAGTTCTATAAGTTAAAATTGTATATAATCCCGAAAGACTGCGGCCAACCACAACCTTTCGGGTTTTTTACAAAGGCATATGGGAAAACAAAACGGAATATCTCTAAAGATAAAAATTGTATTAGGTTATCTTATTCTATTGGTGATCATAAGCAGTATGGTAGCTATTCTGTTCTATGAATGTAAACGAATGGATAGCATTTATGCGGAAACGATGAAAATCCGTTCCGTATGCCGCGATATAAATACAATTCACCGTCATATCACAAGACTTGCCATACAGGAAGGAATCGTAATCACATGGGAAGAAGAGGGCTATAAAGAATGTTGCGTAAACTGCTTGTGTACGGACAGCTTACTGCAAATGCTGAAAACTTATTTTCAGGAGTATATACACCTCGATCAGATAGATACTCCGCACTATCTGCTAGCTGAAAAAAAATTGCATCTGTTCCCAATCATGCAGAATATCAAATGTCAAAAAGAAAGGAAGGACGTGCAGATGAACCTGTTGCCAGAAGTAGCAGGAAGGAAAACAAGAGTCCATATCCTTGAGCAGGAAAAAGAAGGAATAGCAGGATTCCCAGGCAGGAAAGAGGAAATACGGATAATGCCATCCCCAAAAGAGCTGTATGCCTTAAGTAACAACCTGACAGCCATGCAACAACAGGACGCACAAGAAAATACATGCGTCGATAGCCTGAGTATGCACGACAGAACATTGAATAAAGCACTGAATAAATTGATAAATGATTTTGACAAACAAACATTTTTATCATTCAGCAAAAGAAAGAAGAAAATAGAGGATACCCGAAATGAATCATCATTCAGGCTGTCAGTTATAACCCTGTCTGCTGCAATTGCCCTGCTGTTCCTGTCTTACCTTATCATGCTCCGAGAAATCAAACGCAATGACCGGACAAAAATAAAACGTGAGGAACTAATCGAAAGATTGCAGGAAACCATCCGGCAGAATGAAGAACTGATGAGAGAGCAACAGAACATCATGCAAACCATCACCCATGAGTTGCGCTCCCCACTATCAGCCATAAGCGGCTATGCGGAAATGATAGCAATAGATGAAGAAGGTTTTCTCCGCATCCGCCATGCAGAAACCATTAGAGATGCTTCAAAACGGATGGCAGGAATGATAGACATGCTGCTGAATTACTTCCGGCTTGACAGTGGAAAGGAAATCGTCCGCCTCCTGCCATTCTGTTTGAAGAGCATAGTGGACACACTGGAAACTGAATTTATGCCACAGATGGAAAGAAAGGGACTGACATTTGAAATAATCAATGAAGCGGACGAGGTAGTTATGGGAGACCGGAACCTGATACTCCGCATCGGCAGCAATCTGCTGTCCAACGCGCTGAAGTTTACACAGAAAGGAACGGTCAAACTGACCTCCAAATATTCGGATGGCAATTTCATATTGACAGTAGAAGATACCGGCACAGGAATGGATAAGAAGAATCTGGAACAGATATTCAAGCCTTTCGAGAGGCTCTGTAATGCTTCCATGCAGGATGGCTTCGGACTAGGGCTTGCCATTGTAAAGAGTCTTGCAGAACTGATGGGGGGAAACATTATAGTGGAAAGCATACCGGAAAAGGGCAGCCGTTTCACCGTTATGCTTCCATTGAACAAAACGGATGAAATAGAAAAACAACCATCTTCCTATATCACAAGGCAACACCTTTCCGGCTGTTCAGTTCTTTCCATAGACAACGACAGGGTAATACTTGACATGCTACATGAGATGTTCAAGCAAAGCGGGATACATTGTGAAACCTGCATAGATATGAGCCGGCTAACAGAAAAATTACGTGAAAACCACTATGACTTGCTGACTACCGATCTGCAAATGTCGGAGTTTAGCGGCTATGATATATTGGAACTGCTCCGCTTGTCTGACATCGGCAATTCGCGTACCATCCCGGTACTGACGATAACTGGTTCAGGAAGCGTTAAGGAGGAAGAACTGAAGCAAGCAGGTTTTTCCGGTGTTCTACTCAAGCCTTTTTCCATTGACGAACTGCTAACAGCAGTGGAACAGTGTATCGATGAGGACAGAACAGGATATATTGACCTGACCCCACTATATGCATACGGAAACAAACGGCACAGATTGGAATGCTTGATAAGCGAAACGGAGAAGGAAATGACAGGTATCAGAGAAGCCATGAACAATGCCGATAAAGATAAAATTGATATCTGGATACATCATATCCGTAGTTTATGGACGCTGCTAAAGGCAGAACAGCCGTTGCAGGAACTATATGATGCGATACATGAAAACCGGACAATGGAAGAAATACAAGCAAGAGCCAGGGATGTGCTTGCACAAGGTGAGAAAATTATCCGGCTTGCCAAAAAAGAGATAGGAAAAACGATATGGGAAAAATAATAGTGATAGAGGATAACCTGATATTTCGAGATTATGTATGCGGTATGCTGGAAAAGGCTGGCTATAAGACCTATACTGCATATGACTGTGCAGGAGCACGTAATTTAGTGGCAATGCTGGAAATGGACGACATTGTGCTTTCCGATCTTCGCTTGCCTGACGGTGAATGCACGGTATTGCTGGAATATATGCGTGCTTCAGGCATGAAGAATCCCTTTATCATCATGACCGACTATGCGCAGGTCGCGTCGGCGGTCAGCTCCATGAGGCTGGGAGCCGAGGACTATATCCCCAAGACCCTGCTGCAGGAAAAGCTGCTTCCGAGGATAAGTGAGCTGGTACGCAAATCGGAAAGAAGGCATACCATGCCCATACTGGAGCGCAGAAGTGCCGCATTCCGGACCATCGACCGGCGTATCTCACTGGTAGCCCCGACGGACATAGGGGTGCTGATACTTGGAGAGAACGGCACGGGCAAGGAACACGTAGCAGAAAAGATACATGCGCAGAGTACCCGGCAGAAAGGGCCGTTTGTCGCGATAGACTGCGGTATGCTGACACGGGAGCTGGCGGCATCCGAGCTGTTCGGATACGAGAAAGGTGCATTTACGGGAGCCATAACCGGAAAGAAGGGCTGCATGGCGGAGGCTGACGGCGGCACGCTGTTTCTGGACGAGGTGGGCAACCTGCCCGCTGAGGTACAGCAGAAACTGCTGCGTGCGCTGCAGACCAAATGCTACCGTCCGACGGGCTGCACCCGCGAACGGAAAACGGACGTGCGCATCGTGGCGGCGACCAACGAGAATCTGGAGAAGGCAGTGGAGGAAGGACGTTTCCGGCGGGACCTGTATCACCGCCTGAAGGAGTTTGTCATCAAGATACCGCCGCTGCGGGAGTGCCGGGAGGACATACTGCCCCTTGCGGAGTTTTTCCGGGAGCTTGCCAACGAGGAACTGGGACGGCATACGGAAGGATTCGACAAGGAGGCGGAAAAGGAACTCATGAGGCGGATGTGGGCAGGAAATGTGAGGGAACTGAAACAGACGGTGCGTTCCGCCGTCCTGCTGACGAAAGGAAGGCTGATAGGAGCCGATAGGCTGGAAGCGGAAAGTACGGCACAGGCAGGCAGCTCCCTGCTGCTGAAAGACGGAAATGAGGAAAGGGAACGCATCGTGCGGGCACTGGCACAGGCGGACGGGAACCGCGAAGTGACTGCCGGACTGCTGGGTATCAGCCGCACGACCCTGTACAACAAGATGAAAGAATACGGTATCATGCAGAAAAAGAGCGAAAAATGAGAAAATTTCGACTGAAAATCCTATCTTTGCATGAACATAGGAGAAAAACGGTACGGAGAAACACGGTTTCCCGTACCGACTAAGATATAGTATAGTATAGAATAAGACCGCAAGGCGTTTCTGGTGAAAATCTGGAAAATTTGAAGACAGGATACGATTGCGTGATGCTTATGCTATGCCTGGGCATAGCGTGCATTTACGTAATTCCTGTCAGGCTTTCCAGAGCCATCACCAGAAGTAGCGTAATTTGCACGCTATTTTTTATTATATACGGCTTCCAGTCGCAACAGAATGACCGCTATGGCAAAAGTCCGATTACTCGCCGTCCTGACAATGGACGGCTGTCAGGCAGAAACAACCGGTCTGTCCGGGCGATGGCTTGGTTCCGACCAGTACGGGATAGGTGCGCTGAAAGAGGCTGCTACCTGCGTCCTGACAGAAGACACGTCGCTTACACTCCTCTCCAACCGGATGGAAAACACCGGCGATTCCCTGAACTATCTGATAGAAGCAACCGAAAAGACGGCAGGTATCATCAACGGCATGATACGGATGCGGCTTGTGGATGAAATCATCCTCTACATGGTTCCCGTCATTGCGGGAAACGGCAGCAGGCTGTTCCAGTCATCGCTGCCCGAAAGCGAATGGACATGCACGGGAAGCAGACAATGGAAGGACGGCATGGTACGGATAGCCTACGGACGGAAAACACCCCGCCAACGGGTGGTGACGTTCGGAAAATGAACGCCCGGGACGTTCAAAAAGTGAACGTACGTTCAAATTCTGAACAAAAAATGAGGCGTCGGGAAAAGCTCCAAAAAATATTTTCAGTAAATATTTCACTGAATATCAGTTAGATATATCCATGCTTAAAGAAAAACACTCCCGCAGGACCGCTATTTGTCCCATAGTTTTATGTGCGCACACTTCAAACCAAGTGTAATAACATAAAACTGAAAGAAAATGGAACACCTCATATTGACAGAAACAGACTTCTTCCGTCTGATAGACAACCCCGGCTCTACCGGACTGGGAACCGCATACAACGAGTTTACGACCAAAGTCGTATCCCTGTGTAAGGAAAGGGAAAGTGTCTGCCGGACTGTTTTCGTACTGAGCTATGCGGAAACGGAACTGCAATATCACGATGCCATGCAGGAGACGGACTCCAGCCGCAGCATGTATGTGAGAAAGGCGCTGTCGTTCGTGCGCAAGATGCTGAAATATTATCAGGTAGGGCTGCATCGAGACGGAGCCTTTGACGGAGGCGAAAAGACAAACCAAAGGCAGGACAAAGCCGCAGCGATGCAGTGGACAGGAAGCACGGCCGAGCTGGTGGAACTGATTTACGGTCTGGACGAGATGAAGCTCATCAACGGAGGGGAAACGGGCATCAAGGAGCTGCTGGCGAGATTCTGCCGCATGTTCGGTGTGGAGATAAAGGAGAACCAGTGCTACAACACCTATGCGGACATCAAGCGGCGGAAGAACGAAAGCCGGACGTATTTCTTTGACAGAGCGGCGGAACGGCTGAACCGCAGGATGATGCGGGACGAGGAGGCGGAACGGAAGAGGCGGTGAAGCCGTTCGTCAGAAAAACAGGCATCCGAAAAAGGAATTTGCCGAAAAATTCTTATCTTTGCAGCAGAGAACCAAATCATTAACAAGTCATGGCATTAGAAATCAAAGCAATTCCTACGCTGAAAGGGAAAGAAGCCGAACGTTTCGTGAAGGAAGCGGACAAGGCTTACCAAAAGAAGGAGAAAACAGATTTCAGCAAGCAGGTGAAAATAGCCCGTGCCATATTGAAAAAAGCCAATATGTTGTAAGTATGGGATTCCTGTTAGATAAATGCAGTTTCTCTCCATTGGACGAAAAAGTCATTGCAGATTGCAGTCCTTTTTCATGCGGAAATGCAGACCTGGACGAGTTCTTTCAGCATGATGCCCCGCTTTACAGCAGGCAGATGCTGGGAAAGAGTTACTGCTTCAGGCTGGACGAGAACCCATCCGTGATAGTGTGTGCCTTTACGTTATCGAATGACAGTATCCGTGTAGATATGCTGCCCAACAGCCGGGAGAAAAAAGTGCAGAAAAGCATTCCTTACTCCAAACAGATGCGCCGTTATCCCGGTGTCCTGATTGGACGGTTGGGCATCAATGTGGAATTTGCCCACCGTGGGATAGGAAGCGAACTGATGGAGTTTATCAAATCATGGTTTATCGACACAGGTAACAAGACCGGATGCCGTTTCCTTATCGTGGATGCCTATAATGAAGAAATCCCATTGGGGTATTATCTAAAGAACGGCTTCACATTTCTGTTTTCAACGGAAAGTCAGGAAGCGGAGAATACGGGATTTGACAAAGACACGAAACTGAGGACCCGACTGATGTATTTTGACCTTATCGGATTGGTCGGTGAAGTGGAAGAATAAGAAAAGGCAATCACCAGACTAAAAAGACAATAAGCCTCCCAGGCGAGCTGAAAGGCAGCATACTTGGGGGGCGTTCTTTATTTATAACGGGAACAGACAAAAAAGGGAAATCCGTAACACGACAGTGAAAGGCTGTACGTGCTACGGATTTTCTCTTTTCATCTGACCGTATATCCGGTTATCTGCCGCTGAGGAGGTATTGCAGTTCGGGGTCGGACTGTATGCGCTGCAACTCGTCGGCGACAATCTGCCGGACCTCGGCACGGATACGGTTGTAGTTATCCTGGATCATCTCCTTCATGCGGTCGTTGCCGCCGGCATCGGTAAAGTCGGTGATGACGGGTATGGGCCGGTAAGCCTGTTCCTCACGCTTCACTTTCTCGGCATCGACCACAATCTCGCAATGGAAAATCTTCTGTTCGATACGCTCGTCGTAGTTGTCGGCGACGGCTCCCACGAACATGCCCTGCGTGAGCGTGGAAATCTTGCTTGCCGGAATCAGACTCTCCATCTGCGTATTGATGGAAGTGGACTTGTCCTCGCGGTTGATGGTGATGCTCTGTCGCCTCTGGAGAATCTTGCCGAAACGCTCGGAAAGGGTCTTGGCGGTCTCGCCCACGACCTGACCGGAAAAGATGTTGCCGACGGTGTTCATAACCACGGCAGCCTCCTTGTCGCCGTAGTCACGCTTGAGCTGGGAAAAGTCCTGAAAACCCAGCAGGGTGGAAACCTTGTTGCTTCGGGCGGTGGCAATCAGGTTGTCCAGCCCCTTGAAGTAAATCGTGGGCAGCTCGTCGATGATGATGGAGGACTTGAGCCTGCCCTTCCTGTTGACGAGCTTGACGATGCGCGAGTTGTACAGCCCCAATGCCGCTCCGTAGATATTCTGGCGGTCGGGATTGTTGCCGACACAGAGAATCTTCGGCTCGTCGGGGTTGTTGATGTCGAGCGTGAACTCACTGTCGGACATGACCCAGTAGAGCTGCGGGGAAATCATGCGCGAGAGCGGAATCTTCGCCGAGGCTATCTGACCGGCGAGCTGTTCCATCGCCCCGCCCTGCCAGGCGTCCATGAACTGAAGTGACCCCAAAAAGTTGGACAGGTTAAACATTATCCCGTAATAGAAAGAGTTCGGTATTGTACCGGACTCTTTCCATTTAACCGGGCTTTGATTCTTTTATTGTTATAATATTCAATATATTTATCCAAAGCCTTTATAAAGGCTTCAGGAGATTCAAAATTCTCGGTATACAGTAATTCAGACTTCATAATTCCAAAGAAATTTTCTGCCATAGCATTGTCAAGGCAGTTACCCTTACGAGACATGCTTTGTACTATATGATGTTCTTCAAGACGTTTACGGTAGCCGTAGTGTTGGTATTGCCATCCTTGATCAGAATGGAGTATAAGTCCGTCAAGACTGTCAAACCTTGTGAACGCTTTATCCAACATATCGTATATCTGTTCCATATCCGGTTTTCGGGAGATGTTGTATGATATGATCTCACCGTTGAACATATCCAATATCGGGGAAAGATAAAGTTTGACAGAACCGATTTTTATCTGTATTACATCTGTCGCCCATTTGCGGTTGGGGGCTTCTGCCGTAAAATCCCTGTCTATTATGTTCGGGGCTATCTTGCCAACCTCACCTTTGTATGAGCGGTATCGTACCATGCGTATTTTGCTTTTAAGCCCTAAGTCACCCATAAGCCTCTGGATGGTCTTATGGTTTAGCATAAAGCCACGGTTATGCATCTCCGCTGTTACACGCCGATAGCCATATCGTCCCTTATGCTCATGAAAAATTAGTTTGATTGATTCCTTTTCATTGGAATACTTATCAATCGTTTTAAGGCGTTTCAGATGATAATAGAACACAGAACGAGCCATCTTTCTTAACTTCAATAACAAGTCAAGAGGATAATCCGACCTTAGTTCGTCGATGGTTCGCGCCCATTCAGAAGTGCTTGGGCCTTCTTTGCCTCGACTAAGGCCTTCGCTTTTTTTAGCAGCGCGTTCTCTGCCCTCAGGCGGAGATTTTCAGCCTGAAGCCTCTCAAGTTCCGTTTGCGGTTCTTTCTTCTTTGGACGTCCCATAGGTTCTTTTAATGCTCTTCCTTGGCGTTTGGACGGCGCAAGAGCTTCGTAACCATACTTGCGTACTGTACTGACCCAGCGTTGTAGAGCCGTCTTACCAATTCTGTATTCTATTCTTACATGGGATAAAGGTACACCTTTTTCCAATATTAAACGTACTACTTCTTCCTTTAATTTAACCGTAGGACGACAATGTGGTTGTTGCTCTAGTCCAGAACGACCATATTTGTCCCACATTCTCACCCATGCCAATATCTGAGTCTTATTGATATGATACTCCTTTGACAAATGAGCTATTAACTCTCCTTGTTTTACCCGGCTAACGATAATAAGCCTTTGTTCGTAACTGTACTTCATAAAAAACACCCCAAAAGTTTTGTGTCTAACTTTTGGGGTGCAGTACACAAGAGCAGTTTTAAAGGGTATCTCTGTCGAACAAGCTTGCGCTTTTTTTGATATATATTATCCGAATATTCTCAAATATTTGAATAACAAGAGTAATCCTGTTTATGTGAGAACAGGAAGTGTTTTATTACCATTGTTTTCAAGATTATCTACAAGATTAACTAGAGATAGAATTATTAACTTTTTTAAATTTTATGTAAAATATTACATAGATGACAGGCGGTTTTACAATAAAGATGACTTGTCAATCATATATGGATGTTTAGCCAATGATGATTTACATAATATAATAAATTTAGTTTATTCACAACCGATTAATATTTGTGGTGATGATGATGTGTTATTCCCACAGTATGATTATAATTCATATACGATTAATAATGATGCATTGGGAATAATTGAAAGAGGTTTACGAAATAGAGATATCAATATTAGTAATTCTGCCTATCGTCGATTAATACTTATATATAAAAATTTATCAGGAAACGATAAAGAAATAATTGATAAAGCTATTTATGAATGGCGAAATACAGATGAGTTAAGCATAAACAAAAAGTATTCTTTAAGAATATTACCGTATAATAAACATATTGATCGTTTTGATATTGAAACAATAGTAAAAGATGAAGTTTTGAAATTTGTTACAGTAAAAAAAATACTGAATTTTGACTCCTTACCAATACAAAATTTAATTCATGATATTGAAAGTTTATGTTCGTTTAATGAATATTTATCTGTGTCAGATTATGAAAAGATAATTATATCAATAACCTCTTTTTTAAAAGAAAACAAAGATGTTATTTTTAAAGATGATTCAGACTCTATTTTCGGAGGCATGAGAAACTTTACAAATCAACTGTATGAAAAAATTCTCAGATTTATAAAAAATATAAAGGATTGGAAGGCAATTAATAATAAAATAGTTGATGATTTAATCGCAATTTTTATAGATTTGGGGTCTTATCACTTAAAATATTTATCTGTAGTTTCATTTATATGTCCGTATTCATCTAAATATAAGGAACGTAGCTTTATTCAAAAAATTGAAGATTCATTATTTTCAGGTGATTATGTAATGCGGGCAGATGCAATAAATGCTCTCATTATAATGGCTGAAAATAATATAAGCATTCAAGGATTAGTAAAAAAAATAATAACGTGCATTGAATTAACTCAAGGTGAATCAACAAGTTCCTATATAGAATTATTGATTAAATTATTTTTGATAAATAAAATAGGTAAGGATGCATTGAAAGAGATTCCTAAATTGTTGAATAGTTTATTTATTGGTATTCAAAACAATCCAGTTACGGATGAATATAAGACAGATATTTATTACTCATCTAATAAATTGGCTGGTGTAATATCGGTGATTATATCACCTCTAACGACGACAGCAGAAATGACCAAATCAATTCAATTATGGAAAGATTTTTCAAATGACAAAAGTACTTTCAATGATGTTAAAATAGGTTTTGAAAACGGGTGTTTATTAGTGAAGCATTGGAAATAATCTATATTATTTTTAATATTTTATTTTTCAATGCATAAGAAGAGTACAATACTTTTTAAGCGAATAAGTGTATTTTTAATTATATGGAATTATAAGAAAATAAGACCATAATTTTGAACTATTAGCAGGAAAATGTACCTTTGTATTGTAATGATAAGACATAGACAAGAGAAAGCCTATGAGTGACATAAAAAGACAGTTTTCAGTTACTAAATCGTTACACTTGAAAAATTGAACTGAATTAAAACGATGATTTACATAGACTTAAGAGAGGAAGGTTCATAATCCTGTCTCTCCGCAAATTTATGAAGTTAATCCCTGTAAAATCAATGTTTTACAGGGATTTTTTTTGTGTGGTTTTTCTGTTTCTAAGGGTAAAAAGTCTGATAGAGGAGTTCAATGGAGCTGTAATATTTATCCGATAAAGTTTTATTTTTTTGACAGAGCAGATTCTTTTCTTTTTTCTTCATATAATAAATTGTAATGATATCGTTATAGGCTTTGCTGGAAGCGGGCTATGATATTCGGAACAAATTCTTTCTTAAATACAGTTTTTTTATATCTTCTTTAAAAAGTATCTACTTTTATGTAGTTTTTGTGATAGTATAGGCGTCTAATGGTTAAAAATAAATTCATACGATATGGAAATATTAGATACTGCATTTGCGCAAATGATAAAGGAACATAAAAGTACCATTTATACAGTGTGTTTTATGTTCTCGAAAGATTCCGATGAAGTGAGCGATCTCTTTCAGGAAGTACTTATCAATCTTTGGAAGGGATATGATTCTTTCAAGAATCTCAGCAACGTCAATACATGGATTTGGAAAGTGAGTTTTAATACTTGTATTTCATGCGAACGGAAAAAGAAAAGGCGGGCTGTTGTTCCTCTGACTATGGACATCAATCTGTTTGAAGATAAAGATGAAAGTTCCCGACAGATTCGTCTGCTCTACGACCGTATTCACCGGTTGAATCCTTTCGATCGTGCTATCGTTTTGTTGTGGCTGGAAAACATGAGCTATGAAGAAATAGGAGCCATTGTCGGAATATCTACCAAGAACGTATCTGTACGTTTGTATCGTATCAAGGAGGAATTGAAAAAAATGTCGAACCATTAAAATGTACTATCATGGAAAATCATACAGATAAATTTGAGTTAGACGATATGAAGCAACAGATTCAGTTGCTGAAGGACAAGCTGGCCAAAGAAATAATTGTTAGTGAGAAGTTAATCAGACATTCTACACAGGACAAGGTTTCCTATATCAACCGGAAGAAGAAGTTCATGTATTTTTTGATAGTCTTTGCACTTGTTTATTGTAATACATTTTTCTTGCTGATGGGATATTCGTGGATTTTCTGCCTCTTTACTTCTGTCTTTTTAATTATAGCCGGATTTTATCAGCGATATAGTCACAAGGGAGTTAGTATAGATTGCATATCGGCAGGCAATTTGCTGGATATCAGTAAAGCGTTGGTACGCATGAACCAACTGAATTTGAAGTGGCTTTATTTCGGCATTCCGTTTGCTTTGTGCTGGATTGTATGGTTTATGTTTGAAAGTTATCCGAAAGTTGGAGGCGAAATGATATGCTATGGAGGAAGTGTTGGCTTTGTTTTGGGAGCTGTCGGAGGTATTTTACATTGTATTCGTGTTCGGCGTAAAGCAAAGGAGGCCATTCGTGACATCGAAGAATATACCAAGGATAATTAAGTAGTTACTTCTTTTAATTATTTTTCCGGTTTCTGGTTATAGTTTTCCCCGGCTGGATTGTGGTCCGGCCGGGGAAAATTTTTGCTTTTATTTTTTCTTACCCAATCCCATATGCAACTGAATACCCACAGAAACGCTGAGATCATTTGCCCATGAGCGGGAATTTACGGTTTCTGTCACAGAAGGCAGATCGGGTTCTGCGACGGTATAGGTCGCTTTACAAGGTTGTAGCGGACAGCGATAACTGATGTCTAAGATAAAACTGCACAGATTGGAGGTACGGTAACCTGCCGCTATTCCGGGGTTGAGGAATGTAGACGAGCGGCTTATCTCAAGTTTGTATGTTGTTTCTTCGATGGTTTGAGTCTTTTCAGAGCCTCCGGCACTCATGCGTCCTATACCGACTCTTGGCATCAACTGCCATCTGCCCATTTCTGCCGTATAACCGATACCTATACTTGCGGAAGGTTTTATTCTGCTCAATCCGGGAAACAATTTATCGCCTAAGGCTTGAGCAATGTTGGTCGTCAAATCATCAGTCTGGATTTTGAAAAAACTCAGTCCGATATCCAAATAAGCATTCCAGTGGCGTGCGAACCCGACGGACATTCGCCAGTCGAACTGGGTAGCAACATCTGCACGTGAGCCGAAATATTCTAGATGTTCGCTTCCGCCGGTATTGAAATTGGGGCCGATGGAAAACGACATGAGGAATGGATGCCGTGCGGATGTTATTTTTTGAATTCCCTTTTGCGACGAGGAGGAGGTTTTGTTTTGTGCAGCTAACGGCAGTATGCCGATGATAAGCAGAATAATCACTGCAAGCTTTTGTTTTTTCATAGATGGAAAAAGGGTTAAGAGATGATTAAATATAACGTTGGTTTCTTTGATTTTATAGGAGTGTTTTTTTACTATCTAAGCACAAATATAGCTATATATTGGATAATCAGATGATTTACCTGTTAAATTTTTACAATAAGTAATTACTTGTGAAACTGGTTTGTACGATGATTTTACTAAAAATTGGGTCTTTCCTTGAAAGTTCAGTAATAGGATATTTGGAAAGATGTACCCTTTCTTTTTAGGAAGAATGTGACAATCGAATGGAATCAGGGGATGTTAGAATACACCGTTATTGCTTTTTGTGGAGGGCGTGAAGGGCAAAAAAGCATGAATAATGTTTATAAAATAAAGATATAAGGCTTTGGAATGGGAAAGGTCGGCATATCTGATTTTATTTCTCTCGATGTTTTCTGAAAATTTGTACAAATAAAAAAATAATTTGTACAAAAAATCCCCCGCCTTTGCTGTGGAATGAATTTAATTCTTGCGGCAGGCGGGGAAGGTTTTCTAGACTTATGAATTTTTGGAAGAAATTCCTTATTCGTAGATTAGCGGTTAGGTGTATCCCAGACCTTTGTTTCACTGCACTGGATGTCTGTCCACTGGTCGCCGCACTTCAGCTTGAACTCACCTTTTTCCAGGCGCCACTTGCCGTCGTAACCTACAAAGGCAAGGTCACTTCCCTTCAGCTTCATCGTTACGGTCTTGGTCTCACCCGGATTGAGTGCTACCTTTTCGAAGTTGCGCAGGCGGATATTGTCGGGAGTGCTGCTTGCAACCAGATCTTTGGAATAAAGCAGGACACTTTCTTTCCCAGCTACCTTTCCGGTGTTGGTCACGTCAACACTTACTGTCAATACGTCGTCGGCAGTAAACGAAGGCTTGTCGACTTTCAGGTTCGAGTAGCTGTAGGTAGTGTAACTCAGTCCGAAATCAAATTCCCACTGCACGTCCATTACGGCATCGTAGTTGTAGTTTCCACCCATCTGTCCCATGTTTTCACAAGGCTTGTAGTCGTAGTTGGCAAGGGCGTTGACATACTTAGGATAGGTGAAAGGCAGCTTTCCGCTGAAGTTGGTATCGCCGGCAAGCAGGTTGGCAAGCGCGTCACCACCGTAGTTGCTGGGTAACATCACGTCGACTACGGCCTTTGCCAGCGGAACGATGTCGTTGATGATGCGCGGACGCCCTTCATTCAATACAAGGATGACGGGCTTTCCGGTAGCAGCCAGCGCCTTTACCAGATTACGCTGGTTTTCCGACAGCGTCAGGTCGCTCAGGTTACCCG
>ERZ1673698.1578-NODE-1578-length-20642-cov-7.310973_pt1 | contig 20642 bp, 15 predicted proteins | sample MGYA00580228_ERZ1673698 | MGnify/ENA primary metagenome ERZ1673698 (study PRJEB41218, sample SAMN15661768) | gut metagenome | host: Homo sapiens | place: Canada: London | collected 2015-08-20/2019-03-30 | study: EMG produced TPA metagenomics assembly of... | reverse complement strand
TCTGTGGCCATCGTCCCCAAGTCCGTGGCCCCGTCCCAATGCAGGAACGGCGCGAACGTCACAATCGAATCGTCGACCACATGCCCACCTACCGCAACGCCCACCGCAGTGGGGGAGGGCAGTCCGGAAGAGGCGATATCGGCGGAACATTCGCGCACCAGCCGCGTGATGGCCGACACCACATACTCAGCCGACTGATCCGCCCCGATCGGCACCTCGTGCCGGCCGGACACCACCTCGCCATGCGCGTTCACCGCAGCGGCCACAATCGACATCCCATGAACCTTGACACCAATGAAGGTGCGTGCGTTCGAACACAACACCAGCGAAGTCTGCGGGCGTCCGCGACGATCCGAACTTTCCCTTGGCGTGAATCGCTCGGGCAGCTTGCCTGACGGGCCGGCCTCGGCCGGAAGCTCCTCGATCACCCCGGCGTAGATCAGATCGCTGGTGATGCGGGACAAGGCCCCTTGGCTCAGTCCCAGCATCTGTGCCAACGTAGTGCGGGCTATCGGCCCGTATTGGGCAATTGCCGCCGCCACGCGATGCGTATGCTCGGATCCGGAAAACCACTGTGGAATCGCGTTGACATCAGACATGCAAGCCCCTTCGCTGTATTTATTGCGTTAATCACAAAATACCGCGCTTTTTGTTGCTTGCGCAAGTGGGCTCGCTGGCGCTGGGAATGAAATGGCCGAACCGTTACCTTGGAAAGTGGAAGAACCGCCGGCACCGAAGCCGGAGGAAAAGAAAGATAAAGGAGTCAACAATTATGCTGTCCGATTCCCCACATGCAACGCCTAGACTGAAGCGTCTGGCCGTGCGCACCGCCGCCGTGATGTGCGCGATCGCCGTCGGGTTCGGCCTGGCAGGCTGCGGCTCCAGCACCGCAGGCACCGTCACGCTGGATTTCTTCCAGTTCAAGTCCGAGGCCGCCGACCAGTTCAAGTCCATGGTCGCCGACTTTGAGAAGCAGAACCCGACCATCAAGGTCAACATCAACAACTCCGCCAACGCCCAGACCGATCTGCGCACCCGTTTCGTCAAGAATCGTGTGCCGGACGTGATCACCTTCAACGGCGACATCAGCTTCGGCAACTTCGCCGCCTCCGGTGTGTTCTACGACTTCACCGATGAACCCATTGTGGACACCCTCAACCCCGGCATGGTGCAGATCGCCAAGAATCTGGTGCAGACCACCGATTCCTCCAAGAAGCGCCTGTATGGCCTGCCCTTCGCGGGTAACGCCTCCGGCTACATCTACAACAAGGCTCTGTTCCGCAAGGTTGGCCTTGACCCGGAGAATCCGCCGACCACCTGGAGCGAGTTCACCGATATGCTCAACACCTTCAAGGACGCCGGCATCAACCCGCTGCAGGGTTCCGTGGCCGACGCCTGGACCACCCAGGCACCGCTCGCCTCCCTGACCGGCACGCTGGTTCCCGAGTCGAAGTACACCGAGCTCAAGCAAGGCAAGACCACGTTCCAGGAACTGTGGAAGACCGCAGTCGAGAAGGAATCCGAGCTCTTCACCTACTCCACTGCGGACACCGGCGTCACCTACCAGCAGGGCACGCAGAACTTCGCCCAAGGCAAGGCCGCGATCATCCCGCTCGGCACCTACGCCATCCCGCAGATCCTGCTGATCAACCCCGATATCGAACTTGGTTTCGCCCAGATGCCGGCCACCGATGACGCCAGCGAGCAGATCCTCACCGCCGGCGACGACGTGATGCTCACCATCGGTGCGAACACCAAGCACCCCAAGGAAGCGATGAAGCTCGTCGAGTTCCTCATGCAGAAGGATCAGCTTGACGCCTACGCCGACGCCCAGTCCGCCATCACGCCGCTGAAGGACACCTACTTCGGCAACGATGCGCTGGAAACCGTGCGCCCGTTCTTCGAGGAAAACCGACTGGCCGACTTCTGCGACCACTACATTCCTTCGTCCATCAACATCGGCGGCTACCTGCAGACCATGGTGACCTCCGGCAACACCGACCGCTTCCTGAACCAGATGCAGACCGAATGGGACAAGGTCCAAGCCAGGACCTTCGAGTGATCGGTAGGAGAGGAGAACATCATGTCACACGCAACCGCAACCAAGACCGCTGCCAAGAAACCGGCCAAGAAGAAGGTCTCCGCCTTCTCCACCCGCAAAGTGGACCCCGCCTACTACTGGATGGTGGTTCCGGCGGCCATCATCTTCGCCTTCTTCCTGTACCTGCCATTTCTTGATGGCGTAAAGTATTCCTTCACCAACTCGCAGGGCTACGGCGATTACAAGTTCATCGGACTGAAGAACTACATCGCCCTCTTCCAGGACAACCGAGTGGGCCATGCCTACCTGTTCACGTTCCTCATCGCCATTCTCATCACGGTGCTGATTAATGTGATCGCCCTGTTCCTGTCGGTGCTGCTGAACTCGAAGATCGCCTTCAAGAATGGCTTCCGAGCCATCTTCTTCATCCCCTACACCCTCTCCGTGCTGGTCATCGGCTACGTGTTCAAGTACATCTTCATGAACCCGCTGCCCGAGCTCGGCAAGGCGCTGGGCATCAAGTGGCTGTCCACCTCGCTGTTGACCAATGAGCAACTCAGCTGGATCCCAATCGTCTTCCTCGCCGTCTGGCAGGGCATCGCCTACTCGGTACTCATCTACCTCGCCGGCCTGCAGACCATCGACGACGAAATCTACGAGGCCGCCGCCATCGACGGCGTCAACGCCTGGCAGAAGTTCTGGAAGATCACATTCCCGCTGATCGGACCGTTCTTCACCATCAACCTCGTGCTGTCCATGAAGAACGCGCTCGGCACCTTCGATCAGGTCGTCGCCTTGACCGAGGGCGGTCCGAACTCCTCCACCGAAACCGTCACCTACCTCATCTGGAAGGGTGGCCTGACCGGTGGCGAGTACGCCTACCAGACCGCAAACGCCGTGCTCTTCTTCATCGTGCTGGCGATCATCGCCTTCGTACAGCTGCGCATCTCCCGCAGCCAGGAACAGATCTGATTTAGGGGAGGATAAGAAATGACTACTGCAACAGTTACCCCGTCCAAGTCCGGCAAGCCCGCCAAGTTCCGCAGAGACCACAAGATCAACTGGTGGCTGACCGCCGCCGTGGCCGTGCTGAGCCTGACCATTCTGATCCCGCTCTACTTCACCATCGTCACCGCGCTGAAGACCCCGGCCGAAGCCGGCACCTTCGCCCTGCCCACCTCGTGGCAGTGGCACAACTTCGCCGACGCCTCCGCCAAGGTCAACTACCCGAAGGCCGCGCTCAACTCCGCGATCATCACGGTGGCCGCCGTGGTGCTCACCCTGCTGACCAACACCTTCGTGGCCTACGCCGTGGCCCGCAACATGGACAAGCGCTTCTTCCGCTTCCTGTACTACTTCTTCATCGCCGCCATGTTCGTGCCGTTCCCGGTCGTCATGCTGCCGATTGCGAAGCAGATGGGCTCCCTGCACCTGGACAACCAGGTCGGCCTGATCATTCTGTACACGGTGCTCGGCCTGGGCACGAACCTGTTCATCGCCACTGGCTTCATCCGTTCGATTCCGGTTTCGCTGGAAGAGGCGGCCCGAATCGATGGCGCATCCACGTGGCGCATTTTCTGGACCATCATCTTCCCGCTGATGAGCCCGATTAACGCCACCATCGCCATCCTGACCGCACTGTGGGCCTGGAACGACTTCCTCCTGCCGTTGATCATCCTGACCGACCAGTCGAACCAGACCATCCCGCTCGCCCAGTACGTCTTCAGCTCGCAGTTCGCCACCAACTACCCGATGGCCTTCTCCAGCTACCTGATGGCCATGGCCCCGATCCTCATCGTCTACATCTTCGCCCAAAAGTGGGTCGTCGGTGGAGTCATGCGAGGCGCTGTGAAGTAGTGCAGCTCCACCCAAGCCTCCTTCGGTTTTCCGCCGAGGGGGGCTTTTCCCATATCGCCTATTCCCGCACTGGCCCACTGGTCGCGCCGGGCTCGACCGCCACAGGTACAGTCGTATGAGGGTCGTCCAAGGTCTTCCCCTCAACCAAATTCAGTGCCTTGCGCGCGGCAATCTGTCCGATTTCGCGCGGGGGAGTTGGCACCATGGTGCTTAATCCAATGGATTCCGCCACGTCGGACCCATCAAAGCCAAAGACCGAAACGTCTTCGGGGATTCGTACTCCGATTGCCTGCAACTCATGTACCACGCGCAATGCGTAGTAGTCAGACCACACGCAGATAGCGGTCGGCCGCTCAGGCTGCGCGAGCATGGTGGCGATGACTTGTTTGGCCGAGCGTGGTGATTCCGAGTCGATGAAGTGGATGCCGCAGTCGGTGAGGCCAAGCGAGACTATCTCATCTTTGTATCCGCGTGCGCGTGCATCGAATCCCCATTCCTTGCCGGTCAGCGGATCGGTGCGCCCCACATAGCAGAAACGACGATGCCCGAGGGCCGCAAGATAACGCACTGCCATGGCTTCGGCCGCCTCGTCATCAATGGCCACGGAGGCTTGGCAGCAGCTGATATACGGCGAATTCACCGAGACGATGGGCATACCCATGCTGGCCAACGTGTCGGCTTCCTCATCGGTGGCGGAAAATCCGGATACGATGAGGGCGTCGGCGTTACGATTGGCTGGCAGCCGAGTAAAGAATTCCGCACGCTCCTCGACGCTGCCGGCTCGGTATACGGTCAAGTCATAGCGTGCGCGGCTCAGTTCGTCATACAGCCCGTCGAATAATTCGCCCATGAACCAGCCGGCCAGCCGTTCGCGAGCCAGCATGGCAATGCGATTGGTGCGTCCGCTTGCCAGCGCCGCCGCCGAGCGAGACGCGGTGTAATTCAGCTCTTTGGCCGCTTTCAGCACCTTATCCCGCGTAGCTGCTGCCACGTGATCCTTACCTCGCAAAGCGCGGGATGCGGTAAAAGTTGAGACTCCGGCCGTGAGAGCTACGTCGTTGATGGTCGCGCGTTTCATGGTGAATGGGTGGCCGCCTTGTGGCTGTTACCCGGTCGTCCTTCCTCTGGCTGGTACCTGTTGTTTCGCTGTTGCAATAATGATATGCACATCATCAAATGCGGACGTTGTCGATGTTTAATCTCGAGGTGCTGGGCCTGTGGTGCCGCGCAACATGAGCGTCGTGGGAACAACGATGCAACTTTCTGTCAGAATTTCGCCTCGTGATAATCGGATTGCGGCATCTGCCGCTAATGCTCCGTAGGACCGAGGGTCGTGCCGAACGGTTGATATATTGAGCGCTTGTGCCATTGGCCAGTCATCGAATCCGATGACGGATATGTCCTCAGGTACGCGGAATCCGTATGAGCGAAGCGCATGGACTAGAGGAATGGCATTCTCGTCGCTGATGCAGCATACGGCGGTTGGGCGAGGGGAGAGTGCGAGCAGGCTACTGAGTGCCTCTGCTCCGGCAAATTCGTTGTCCTGTACTGCGATGATGTATCCGTCGGGCAAGTTGAGTCCCTCAGCCGCCATGCCAAGACGGAACCCTTCTATACGTTGGTCAGCTTCCCATATGAATCCGTTACTGTCTTGCTGCTTGCAGATAAAGGCGATATTGCGATGTCCCAGTCCTGCGAGCTGATGAACGGTTTGTCGCATTGCTATAATTTCGTCTACGCCGATGGAAATCATATCTCGCTGTTCCGTAAGCCCGATGGTGTTGACACCGATGACTGGCATACCGAGTTGTTCTAAGGTTCGCCTCTCTGTCTCGCTGATGTCGAAGGAGGAGATGATGACCGCGTCTGCGTTGCGCTTCACTGGCATTGAGGAAAAGAAATCGCGTCTTTGATCGGCGTTTGCAAGTCGGTATGATAGCAAGTCATATCCTTGGGATGCGAGCACGGAATATACGCCTTCGGCTAGTTGTGAACTGAACCAGCCAGCCAGTGAGTTACCTACGGTAAGTGCTATACGATTTGTCTTTCCCGTTCGCAGCATGGAGGCTGTTTTCGATGCTGAAAACCCCAACTTTGCACATGCATCAAATACCTTTTGCCTAGTAGTTTCCGATATGCGGTCACGTCCGTTGATTGCACGAGATACGGTCGCCGCAGAGACTCCAGCCTCCTTGGCTACTTCATAGATTGTTGGTTCGCTCATGGGATCTCCTGCATTGCGTAATCGATTGTATTGTATCTGGATTTTGAAGTTAAGGCCACCATTGGTGTGATGCAAGGTTGACGGGTTCCGCAAAAAGATGTACGATGTGCGTAATCGATATCGCAAATATATTTTATTGCCGCCGAAAAATGGTGACAGTAAAGAGAAATATCGATTGCATATGATGAGGATGCAAGGAGGTAACCGATGAATAGGATTATGCGTAACAGCGGCGCGGCGCTTGCTGCGATATTTATCGCTGGAAGTCTGACTGCATGTGGTCCCGGCTCGGCAAGTAGCTCACGAAGTGATACAAATCCTACTGAGGTCAGCACTGATTTAGGTAATAAAAAATATGAGCTGACTTTGTGGGATGGAGCGGGTCTGAAGGCTGTAGATGAGGCGCTGATTGCCGGGTTCGAAGCGAAATACCCAAACATCACCATCACGGGACAATATGATCCGGATAATGTCTCTGGACAAAATGGCCCGCGTGTGATTTCAGCAAAAGATGCGCCGGATATCGCCCGCGTCACCGACATGAATTCAGCGGTTCGTGGCAACCATTTGGTGTCTTTAGAGGCATATGTGGATGCGTACGGCTGGGATGTTCCCGATTCGCAGACTGAATTGTATCGAGTGGGTTCAAATGGCAAGCTCGGCAGCGGTGATTTGTACGCATTGCCGAACTCCTATTCGGTGACTGGCATTTATTTCAATACCAAGCTTGCCGAGCAGCTAGGTATTGATGCAGCTCCTACCTCTGTCGAGGAGTTTGAGGCGGATATGCAGACAGCCAAGGATGCCGGCATACTGCCGATGATGACATATGCCAAGGATGGCGGTACCTCTTTTGTCTTTCAGGCGTTAATGGCTAATAACAGTTCTGCAGAAGATGTGCAGAACTGGATTTTGCAGAAATCTGGTACCTTCGACAATCAGGCGGCGCAGGACGCTGCGTCCACCTTGCAGGATTGGAATAACAAGGGATATATGCCTGAAGGTGTTAACGCAGTGGATGCCTCTACTGCTCTGAGCAGGTTCTGCAATGGTGAAGGACTATTTTTCCCGAGCGGTAATTGGAATCTGGATACTGTGGCCAAAGCGTTGGGTGATGATGTTCAGTTCTTTGCTTTCCCGGGTGCCACCAGTGAAGATGAGCCGAACGTTGCTGCTAATGCAGGTGCATTTTATGGTATTCCGGTGAATGCTAAGAACCGTGATGCTGCTGCGGCGTTCCTCGATTATACGCAAAGTGCCGAAGCACAACAGATTATTGTTGACAATTCTGGCTATTTGCCAAAATCATCTACTTCGGATCTCAAGGCGAATAGCGCATTGCAGCAGAGTATGTTTGATGCCTATGCCGACGTGCTGATGAGCGGTCATACTAGCGATTTCATTAATAATGCTACTGCGGGAATGCAGTCAAGTGGGCTAATCCCTAACTTCCAGTTACTGCTGGATAACAGCATCACGCCTCAGGAATTCACAAAGAATGTGCAGGCGCAATATGACAAAGAAGCGAAGCAGTAGAAACAGCTTCAACTATATGCCGGTTTCGCTAGCGACGCTTGAATTGAGGAGAGTTAACCTATGATGATGGCAGGCCCGTACGCGGGAACTTTATCGGATTTGCCGACTGTCCGCGACGAAGTAACATGTTCGATTAATGCGGAGAACCCAACGGGAGCCAAGGGTTTTGGTTGCCGTGAAACTGGTCCGTTGGGGCCGTCGCGCAAGGGAAAACCGTGTTTGAATGACATTGCTCCCGGGCAGTCTGTGACATTGGCAGATATTGAAGGCCCCGGTTGTATTCGGCACATGTGGTTTACCGTTACGGATCGCACCAGTGACGCTGATCGATACGTTCTGCGCGATGCGGTGCTTGCCATCTATTGGGATGATGAAAAGCGACCTTCTGTGGAATGTCCCCTAGGAGACTTCTTCTGTTGCGGCTTTGGACAAAGTTGCGATGTGTTCTCAGAGCCTATTGTGGTGGCACCTACACGAGGTATGAATTGTTATTTCACGATGCCGTTTCGTAAACGGGCACGTATCGTAGTGCGCAATGACCACGCTCATGCTATTCCGGCTTTGTTTTATCAGATTGATTATGCATTGGGTAATGCGTATTCCTCCCGTGAAATGGCTTATTTCCATGCGCAATGGCGCAGACAGCCAATCACTACTTTAGGCGAGGACTATGTAATCCTCGATGGAGTCAGCGGACGGGGCCATTACGTCGGCACATATCTTGCTATTTCTACGTTGCAACGATATTGGTGGGGTGAGGGAGAGATTAAGTTTTTCCTAGATGGCGATAGCGATTATCCCACAGTGTGTAGTACCGGCACCGAAGATTATTTTGGCGGTGCATGGAGCTTCGCTGAGCAGCGAGATGGTCATACGCGCGAGCGTACTTTTTGTGCCCCATATGTAGGATATCCATTTTATTCTGTGCGCGATGGGGCTATAGCAAACCAATATCATGACGATTATTGTCCACCTATGCGTGGCTTGTACCGATGGCATATTCCTGATCCCATCAGGTTTGATAGTGAGCTTAGAGTCACGCTTCAACAAATTGGTTCAGGATATGAAGGTGCATTTGAGCGTCAGGATGATGTGTCTAGCGTGGCGTACTGGTATCAAATTGAGCCACATTCAATTTTTCCCGAGCTGCCCGAGCCTTCGAAACGTCATCCTAGGTGAATGAATAAGCGCTTAGGTATTTAAGGGACCGATGTCGCAATTTCGCGAGAAGGAAGTGCTTGCCTATGGGGAACGTCAAGCCTTCCTCATTTCTTCGGGAATCGGCCATTTGTTTGCGTGTTGCGGATTTGACGAACCGGTTCGACATCTGTTATCCTCATGCATAAGCGCTTAGCAAATACGCTAAGCCGAGATAGCCAAGGAAGACATAGCCGGGATCGCCCGGAAGGAAGAAAGGAATGATCAATGAGGATCGAACGAACCGCCAAAACCGTTATTGCCGGTCTGATGTCTGTGGCATGCCTGGCATCCGTCGCCGCTTGCGGCCCGGGCTCGTCCAGCAACAAAGCCAACACCGAAACCGAAGCGGTGAGCACTGATCTTGGCGATACCAAGTATGAGCTCAAGCTGTGGGACGGCGCTGGCCTGAAGACCTTTGATGACCAGCTGATCGAAGCCTTCCAGAAGAAGTACCCGAACATCACCATCAAGGCCACCTACGATCCGGACAACACCTCCCAGCAGAATGGCCCGCGCATCATCTCCGCCGCCGACACCCCGGACATTGCCCGTATCACCGACATCAACTCCGCTGTGCGTGGCAACCATGTCGTCAATCTTGACGCTTACGCCGATGCTTACGGTTGGAAGCTGCCGGATTCCCAGACTCAGGTCTACCGCGTGGGCTCCGACGGTAAGATCGGTTCCGGCAGCCTCTACGCAGTGCCGGACGGTGTCTCGATGACCGGCCTGTACTGGAACAAGAAAGTCGCCAAGGAACTCGGCATCACCGAGGCTCCGGCCACTGTCGAAGAGCTCGAGGCCGATATGAAGAAGGCCTCCGACGCTGGCAAGCTCGCCATGATGATGCCGGCCAAGGAAGGCGGCACTTCCTACATCTACCAGGCATTGCTCACCAACTATGAGGGTCGCGATACCGTGCAGGATTGGATTATCCAGAAGGATGGCGCCACCTTCAACACCGACGGTGCCGTGAAGGCTGCACAGAAGATCAAGGACTGGCAGGATGCCGGTTACTTCTCCTCCGACGCGCTCGCCCTTGACGGTTCCACTGCACTGAGCCGCTTCTGCAACGGCGAAGCCCTGTTCTTCCCCTCCGGCAGCTGGTACTCCGCCTCCATCAACGATGCACTTGGCGATGACGCCGGCTGGATCGCCTTCCCCGGCGAAAAGGCCGATTCCGGTTCTGCCGCAGCCAACGCCGTGACCGCTTTCGGTATCCCGGCCAACGCCAAGAACAAGAACGCTGCAGCCGCCTTCCTCGACTTCCTCCAGTCCGACGAAGCCCGCCAGATCGCAGTTGACAACGGCTACCCGCCGGTCGGCGAAGGCGAGACTCCGAGCACCGATAACCAGCTTCTCGGCCAGGTCCTTACCGCCTACGAAGGTCTGGTGAAGACCGGTAACACCACCGACTACATCAACAACGCCACCGCAGGTATGCAGGCCAGCGCCATTATCCCCGGCTTCCAGTCCCTGATTGACGGCACGATGACCCCCAAGGCATTCGTCGAATCCATTCAGGCTCAGTACGAGAAGGAGGTCAAGTAACCCTTGCACTTACCGGGCGGAGTGTTCTTCCCCTTTTTCCCGCTCCGCCTGGTTCCTTCCCATCGCGCGCACGACGTTGTGTGCGATGTTCGATTCCCAGTTCACACCAAACCAGCAAAGCGTGGTGACAATCATGGATTCCCATAAGGCAGCCAAGGCGGTCAAGCCCAAGCGCAATATGTCCCTCGGTCTGGTCAGCCTGCTTTTCCTCGCTCCGGCGCTTGTGTTCTACATCGCCTTCGAGTTGTGGCCGATCATTCAGACCATCTGGTACTCGTTCTACGAGTGGAACGGTATCGATGCTAGCACCTTCATCGGTGTCGAAAACTACATCACCGTGTTCACCGACCCCGATCTGTACGGATCGATTCTGCACTCCTTCTACCTGATCATCTTCTTCTCCATCATCCCGATTGTGCTCGGCCTGATCATTGCCGTGCTCATCAAAGACATGAAGTCCAAGGTCGGTCGTTCCTTCGCGCAGGTTTGCCTGTTCCTGCCGCGCGTTATCCCAGGCGCTGCAGCCGGTGTGGCCTGGACCTGGATGCTGGCCGACAAGGGCACCGCCAATCAGCTGCTGCGCGCAGTAGGCCTCGGCGACTTCGCCCACGTGTGGCTCGGCGACCAATCCACCTCCCTGAACGCGGTAGGCGTGATTGGTTTCTGGCTGCAGCTCGGCTTCTGTGTGGTGCTCTTGCTCTCGGGCATCGGCGGCATCGACCAGTCCCTGTACGAGGCAGCAAGTCTTGACGGTGCCGGCTGGTGGCGTCAGCTCTTCTCCATCACGTTGCCCGGTCTGCGCGGCCAAATCGGCGTATGCCTGACCATGACCATCATCTCCGCGCTCGCCAGCTTCGACGTGGTGTACATGTCCACTCAGGGCGGCCCCGGCACCTCCACCATGGTGCCCGGCGTGCAGGTCTACCGCTTGGCCTTCACCCAGCAGAGCGTTGGCTTGGCCTCCGCGCTCGCCGTCACCCTGATGATTCTCGTGCTGCTGGTCGTCGGACCTCTGCAGCGTCTGGTCAACGGAAAGGAGCAGTGACCATGCAGCAATCCAAAGCCGTTCGCATCACCGGCACGGCGATGCTCGCTCTGACCGTCCTCTTCTGCGTACTGCCGTTCCTGAGCATGCTCTCCGCGGCATTGCAGCCGCAAGGTTCCATGCCCGAAGGTATCCAGTTCACTGCCCACCCGCACTGGGAGAACTTCATCGACGCCTGGAACATGGCAAACATCACCCCGCTGCTGCTCAACAGCTGCATTCTGGTGATCGTGGTCGTGCCCTGCGTGGTGATCTTCTGCTCGCTCGGCGGTTATGCCTTCGCTCAGCTCAAGGTGCCGTGCAAGGGCCTGATCTACGTGCTGTTCCTCGTCGGTCTGACCATTCCGTTCGAAACCTTGGTCACTCCGCTGTACTACGAGATCAGTGGCATGGGCTTGCTGAATACCCGTCTTGCCCTGATCCTGCCGCTCATCGGCCTGAATATTCCGTTCGGTATTGTGTGGATGCGCTCCTGCTTCGAGCAGATGCCGCGTGATCTGATCGAAGCCGCATCCATCGATGGTGCAGGCCATCTGCGCACGTTCCGTTCCATTCAGCTGCCGTTGGCACTGCCAGCCATCTCCTCGCTCGGTATTCTGACCTTCCTGGCCACCTGGAACCAGTTCCTGTTGGCTGTGGTGTTGGAGAACGACCCGAACAAGCGCACGATGGCAGGTGCCCTACAGTCGTTCGTTGGCCAGTATCAGACCGACGTGGTGCTGCTCAACGCGGGCGCACTGCTCATCATGGCACCGACGATGATCCTGTTCATCTTCCTCCAGCGCTACTTCATCCGCGCCATGCTTGCCGGCTCGGTTAAGGGCTGATCCGAAGGCAAGAGGATGTAGGGTATGGCCGCCGGAACAGTGTTTCGTGCGGCCATACTGGTAAAACCATACGTACCGAGCAATCGGACAGGGGAACGATATGACTTTCACCAACAATGACTGGTGGCGCGACGCCGTCATCTACCAGATTTACCCCCGCTCATTCAGCGATGCCAATGGAGACGGCAACGGTGATCTCCAAGGCGTGATCGATCGTCTCGACTATCTGCAGGCGCTCGGGGTGGACGCGCTCTGGCTTTCTCCATTCTATCCATCGCCGCTGGCGGATGGAGGTTATGATGTTGCCGACTATTGTGATGTGGATCCCCGCCTTGGCACACTCGATCAGTTCGACGAATTAGTGGCCAAAGCGCACGAACGCGGTATCGGCATCATCGTGGACATCGTGCCGAACCACACGTCCGATCAGCACCGTTGGTTCCAAGAGGCCCTGGCTCAAGGTCCGGAATCGGAAGCGGCACAACGGTATGTGTTCCGGCAGGGCAAGGGGGAGCACGGCGAATTGCCGCCTACCAACTGGCTGAGTAACTTCGGCGGTTCCGCATGGGAGTCGTGTGGAGACGGCTGGTACTACCTGCATCTGTTCGCCAAGGAGCAGCCGGACCTCAATTGGGACAATCCCGAGGTGCGGCATGAGTTCCTGCGTGTACTCACATTCTGGTGCGATCGCGGTGTGGACGGTTTCCGCATCGATGTCTCGCACGGTCTGGCCAAAGACCTGCGTGAGCCGCTGCGCGACCGTATCGACCCGACACTGATGTCTCCACAGGCTACCGATGGCTCCGATCCGCTCTGGGACCGCGACGCCGTGCATGATATCTACCGTGAATGGCGCGACCTGTTCAATCAGTACACGCCAGCCAAGTATGCGGTCGGCGAATCGTGGTCGCCATTCACCACCCGTATTTTCCAATACGCCAAGCCTGATGAACTTGGTGCCGTATTCGACTTCTCCATGTCAAAGGCCGCCTGGAATCGCGAAGAATACCGCACCACGATTGAGCGCACGCATCGCTATGCTCTCGCTGCCGAAACCGCCCCCACCTGGGTGCTCGGCAACCACGATGTGCCACGTATCGCCTCGCGTCTCGGACTGCCGAGCGGTGCAAACATCGAGCAGTGGGTGACGTCCAACGGCACGAATCCGCCGATTGACCCCGCGCTCGCCGCTCGTCGTGCCCGTGCAGCAGCGCTGGTGATGCTCGGCCTGCCAGGTACCGCCTTTGTGTATCAGGGTGAAGAGCTTGGTTTGCCGGAGGACTTTGATTTGACCGAAGATGAAATTCAGGATCCCAATTGGGAACGTTCCGGTCATTATTTCAAGGGGCGCGACGGTTGCCGCGTACCGCTGCCGTGGCAGTCAGACGGCCCGGCGTTCGGCTTCAATGCCACCGGTGCTTCGTGGCTGCCCCAGCCGGCATGGTTTGCGCAGTATGCCACTAATCGTCAGATTGGTGACGGGGCTTCCGTCCTGCACCTGTATTGTGCTGCTGTCGCATTGCGCAAACAGTGGGTGGCCAACGGCACGGACTTCCAGTTCTCGTGGCTTACCAACGAAGAGTGTCCGGCGCCGCTGCTTGGTTGGCGCTTGCCGTCCGGCATGGTTGTGATGGCGAACTTCTCTGACAGTCAACCAGTCGCCTTGCCGCAGCCGATGACCGTGCTACTTGTGTCTGACGCGACTGTGCAGGCGAACACTCAGGTCGAGAGCGTTCCTCCAGCTGCTACCGTCTGGGCCTTGCCAGCATAATCTCATTGAAGAACACCAAGGAGTTACGCCAATGATTGCCGAAACCTGTCCAATAACCGTTCGCACGGTAACGGCCCATCTTGATACCGGTCGTGCCGTCTATGGCGAACAGGCTTCGGCAATCTGTGAACTGCCGGTAGAAGCCGTCACAATCGTTCCCGAATCATGCGAAGATGAGTGCACGTCCAGTGCGGGTATCCAGGGTGATGCTCAGGTGCGACTCTGGCGTATCGATGTGAACGCGCATGCACCCCAGCCCAAGGACCGCGCCGCTGCCTTTCAGGAACAACAAGCGTTTGAGCCCCACCATGCGATTGACGTGTCGCTCACCATGGCCGGCGTCGACAGCGGCAACGATGACACCATGCTGGCGCTATACCAGCACAAGGAGTGGTGGATGCGCCCGACCTGGGTGCGTACACCATCTGAACTGCCTGAACGCACGCAGTTATTGTTACGCCGCAACAACGATGCCGAAGATGCCGAGTGGCTAGTGTTGGTCGCTATCTGCGGCACGGATATTCGGGCTGATTTCAGTGGGCAGCCCGCAACAGAATCTGATGACACGGCTTTGCGGCTCGTGCTGTCTTCCAACCGGGTTGGTCGCACGACTCTATGTGACACTGCCGCATATATCGCTTGCGCATCCGACCCGTATATGGCCATTCGAGCTGCCACACAAACGGCAGCACGCCAGCTGGGTATTCGCACCCGTAAGGAGCGTCCATTCCCGGATGCGCTCACCGGGTTGGGATGGTGTACTTGGGATTCATTGGGGCGAGATGTCAACGAGCAGGCTATCGTCAACAAGATGGAGGAGTTCCAAGCCAAGCATGTGCCCATTTCCTGGGTGCTTATCGATGACGGTTGGTCCAACACGGATCGCACAAAGGAAACCCTGATCGACTTTGGCGCGGATCGCCAACGTTTCCCCCACGGGCTTGCCCACACCATTGCGCTGCTCAAAACGCACTATGGCGTGCGCAGCGTAGGCGTGTGGCAGGCGTTCCAAGGCTATTGGAATGGTTTGGACGAATCGGGTGTAGCCGCGGCCAGCTGCCCGACCGCAATAACCACCACGGCGAATGGTTGCCTGATTCCTGGAAGTCGTGCTGAACAACCCGCACAGTTCTGGGATGCCTGGGACGGCGAACTCGCCGAAGCCGGCGTCGATTTCGTCAAAGTGGATTCGCAAAGTTCCACGTCAGTAATGGTTCGTGGCACCGAAAGTTACGGTGAAGCCACCTGGGGACGCCATCAGGCGCTTGATGAAGTGACCTCACGACGATTCGGCGGCGCATTGATTAACTGCATGGGCATGGCACCGGAGGATTATTGGCATCGTCCTTCATCGCCAATCACCCGTAGTAGCGACGACTATCTACCGCACAATCCTGATTCGCTGGGCGAACACCTTATCCAGAACGCATACTGTGCACTGCTGATGGGGGAGCTGTACCACTGTGATTGGGACATGTTCTGGACGGAGCATCCCCATGCGCGAGTCCATGCCGTGCTCCGATTGCTTAGCGGCGGACCAGTGTATTGTTCCGATGCCTGCGGTCACACTGATGCGGCTGTCTTGCGTGATTTACTTGCCGAAGATGGTACATTACCGCGTCCTGATGAGCCGGCCCGACCAGTCATTGCGTCACTGCTCAATGACCCCGAACATACGGACTATGCGCTCGGTGTCACAGCAAGATTCGGCGCAGAACAGGTCATCGCTTTCGTCGGATTGCGCCGGCAGCCACAAATCGGCATTATTACGGCTAGCGGTCGCTCTTGCCGCATCATCGATGACCATGGTGCGACGATTGATATGAATCCGGGAGAAACCCATACTTGCGAGATCGAGTACGGCCGACTGCGTGTTTTCCGGGTGCAATCATGAAAGCGCATATGCCGATTGAAATTTATTTTCCGGCACACCAACGCAGTTCTCCAATGGGAATGTAATTCGCCAATTTTTAGACTGTGAGCAACGAGCAATATAGATATCAATAAGGAGCCAATGATGACTACTTTCAACCGCGCAATAATCCCCGACGCCATCCGCACCAACGGCGCCACCCCCAATCCGTGGTGGTCCAACGCGGTGGTCTATCAGATTTACCCGCGCTCTTTCCAAGACACGAACGGCGATGGATTCGGCGATCTTAAGGGCATCACGTCGCGTCTTGATTACTTAGCTGATCTTGGCGTGGATGTGCTGTGGCTATCCCCGGTCTATAAGTCTCCGCAAGACGACAACGGCTATGACATTTCCGACTATCAGGACATTGATCCTCTGTTCGGCACGCTCGACGATATGGACGAGCTGCTGGCCGAGGCCCACAAGCGTGGGCTCAAGATCGTGATGGATCTTGTTGTCAATCACACTTCCGATGAACACGCCTGGTTTGAAGCATCCAAGAACAAAGACGACGAACACGCCGACTGGTATTGGTGGCGTCCGGCTCGTCCCGGCACCACGCCCGGCGAGCCCGGCGCCGAGCCCAATCAGTGGGGCTCCTACTTTGGCGGCTCCGCATGGGAATACTGCCCCGAGCGTGGCGAATACTTCCTGCATCAGTTCTCGAAGAAGCAGCCGGACCTCAACTGGGAGAACCCTGCCGTGCGCCGCGCTGTGTACGACATGATGAACTGGTGGCTTGACCGAGGCGTCGACGGCTTCCGCATGGATGTGATTACGCTGATTTCCAAGCGCACGGACCTGTCTGGCAAGCTGCCCGGCGAGTACGGTTCCGAGCTGGACGATCTGCCCGTGGGTGAGGAAGGCTATTCCAACCCGAATCCGTTCTGCGCGGACGGCCCTCGCCAAGACGAATTCCTGGCCGAAATGCGCCGTGAAGTGTTCGAAGGCCGTGAGGGCTTCCTCACCGTGGGCGAGGCTCCCGGCGTTACCGCACAGCGCAACGAATACATCACCGACCCCGCCAACGGCGAGCTGGACATGCTCTTCCTATTCGAGCACGTTGATTTTGACTGCGAAGGCGTCAAATGGAAGCCACTGCCACTTGACCTGCCGAAGCTCAAGAGCATTATGGCCGGTTATCAAGCGGCCGTGAAGAATGCAGGCTGGGCAAGCCTGTTTACTGGTAACCACGACCAGCCTCGCGTCGTTTCTCGTTGGGGTGATGACTCCTCGGAGGAATCTCGTGTGCGTTCGGCCAAGGCACTTGGCCTGATGCTGCACATGCATCGCGGCACCCCGTACATATATCAGGGCGAAGAGCTAGGCATGACCGACGCCCACTTCACGCGCCTAGACCAGTACCGTGACCTCGAGTCCCTGAACGCTTACCGTCAAAGGGTTGAGGAAGCCAAAGTGCAGTCGCCCGAATCGATGTTGGCGGGTATCGCCGCGCGCGGTCGTGATAATTCGCGTACCCCGATGCAATGGGACGGCTCTGTCTATGCCGGTTTCACTGCGCCGGATGCCGCTAAGGAGCCATGGATCTCCGTCAATCCCAACCATGCGGCGATCAACGCGGCCGGCGAATTCGACGATCCGGATTCGGTATATGCCTTCTACAAGCAGCTCATCGCGCTGCGCCACGACATGCCTGTCGTGGCGGCCGGCGACTGGCATCTGCTCGATGCGGATGACGCGCATGTCTACGCCTTCACCCGCACCCTCGGCGATGAGAAGCTGCTGGTCGTGGTCAACATGTCCGGCCGAACCGTTGATCTACCGCGCGAAACCGCCGAACTGGCCGCCGCCGGAATCACCGAGTCGAACGTGGTAATCAGCACGTATGATGCCCCGCACGCCGTGGCCTCCCTCGCCAACCGTGAGCTCGATCCTTGGGAGGCCGCCGTCATTCAGCTGTAGCGATTGGAGCGATTGTAGCGGATTGAGTACCTTTCTCCGTTCACAGAGATACTTCAGGGCTATTGCGAAATGCTATCCGCCTTGAAAGAGGTACCGTAACGTCAAAACCCCGAGTATAAGCGTTGAAAAATCAAGGCTTATACTCGGGGTTTTCGATGCTCGGTACCCCTGTGAAAAGCAGATAGCTGTCTGCAAGAGGCCGAATGTACCTCTGTGAAGCGAGATAGCCGGTGTCTCTCGGCATTGTGGTGCTTACAATGGAAAGCTATGGAACAAAAGGATGTTTTGAAGGCGCTGCAGCGTGATCATGCAGCCGAACTGAAGCTGGCCGCCGAACGACTCAAAGGCACTGCCCGCCACACGGAGATCATTCCTTCTCCGGTGCTGAGCGAGATGACCGGCCATGAGATTCTCCTGAAGCCGGAAAACCTGCAGGTCACCGGATCCTTCAAGATCCGCGGTGCCTATAACAAGATTGCTTCGCTCACCGAAGAGCAGATCGCTCACGGCATCGTCACCGCGTCTGCCGGCAACCATGCCCAGGGTGTGGCCTATGCGGCCCGCGAGCGTGGAGCCAAGGCCACCATCTGCATGCCGCAGATCACCCCGCCGCTGAAGGTCGATGCCACCAAGGCCTACGGTGCCGACGTGGTGCTGTACGGCGATGTGTTCGATGAATCCGCCGCCCACGCTGCTGAGCTCGCCGACAAGGAAGGCATGATTTACGTGCCGCCATTCGACGATTACGAAGTCATCTGCGGCCAAGGCACCATCGGTCTGGAGATCCTTGAAGACGTGCCGAACGTCACTGACGTGGTCGTGCCGCTCGGTGGTGGTGGTCTGGGTGCCGGCGTGGCGCTCGCCATCAAGACATTCAAGCCTGAAGTGCGCGTAATCGGTGCGATTCCGGAGGGCTCACCGGCCTGGAAGGACTCGCTGGCCGCGGGTCGTGTGTCTCCGGCTGACCATGTGGTTACCTCCGCCGAAGGTGTTGCGGTCAAGCACCCCGGCGACCTGCCCTTCGCTCTGATTAACGAGTTCCTGGACGATCTGGTCACCGTCACCGAGCGCGACATCAACGAAATGATTCTGCTCATGCTCGAGAAGCATAAGCTGGTGGTCGAGGCGGCCGGCGCCGTTTCGCTGGCTGCGCTGGAACACCTGAACCTGCGTTCGCGCAAGTTCGCCGCCGCCACCGGCCCGCACGTGGTGGTTCCGATTATGTCCGGCGGCAATATCGACACCGTGACCATGGGTGCGGTGATTCAGAAAGGTATGATCGCCCGCGGCCGCATCATGAACTTCGAGGTCGAGCTGCCGGATACTCCGGGCCAGCTCGTCAAGGTGGCCACCCTGCTTGCCGAGCAGCGCGCCAACGTCATTCAGCTTGATCACGACCAGTTCAAGGCATCCGGCCACTACACCAACGCGGTGTCTCTCGGCGTCACGGTCGAGACCAACGGCCCCGAGCACATCGACCGCATCCTCGCGGCACTCAGGGAAGCCGGATTCCAGCCCAAGCGCATCTACTGATTCCAATACCGCTGGCGGGAAGCCGCGCAGAAGTGTGCTCCAATACCTCCCGCTGGCGGGAGGTGGCGCAAAAGCGCCGGTGGGTGGTTAACCGACAATCATCAGTTGCTTAACCCACCCACCGGCGCTTTCGTTATGCTGAGGGCTACTTGTTCTCCGCAATCGTCTCGTCCACCAACTTCGGCAGGGCAACGGCGATATCCTCATGAATCAAGCGGCTCGCAAGATGGTCATATTGCGTGTGACCCATATTCATAATGGTGATGGGCACGCCCGCCTGCGCGGCCACCGGCACAATGCTCGCCGCCGGGTACACCTCAAGGGTCGATCCGATTACCCATAGTTCGTCGGCTTTGGTGGCCAGACTGTACGACTTCTCCATCGCGCCGTCCGGCAACGCCTCACCGAAATACACCACATCGGTTTTGATAATGCCATTGCACGGCATATCGCCACGATACTTCAGTTTGCGATGGCAATGTGGGTCGGGCTCTTCATCCAAACGGGCCATGATGTCCGCCGTGGCATATTCCTGATGGCACTTCATGCAATGCGAGGTGCCGATAGTGCCGTGCAGGTTCACGATGACGTTGTCGCTGTTGCCGGCCTTCTCATGCAGCGCATCGAAGTTCTGCGTGGCCAGCAGCGTCAGCATGCCGGCTTGTTCCAGCTTGACCAGCGCCTTATGCGCAGTGCCGGGCTGCGCATTCCATACTGGCGATTCCTTTTGCCAGCGCCAGGAGTACTCGCGGTCCTCTTTGTTGCGCAGGAACAGATCGATGTCGTAAACGCTCATTTGGTCAGGATGCTTGGTCCACACACCGTCCGGACCGCGGAAATCAGGGATGCCGGCGGACGTGGAAATGCCCGCCCCGGTTAATACAGCAATCTTCTTGGTCATAACTACAGGTATACCCGCGATTCATGAACGAAATCCGATGACGGAGCGCTGTCATGCGCCGATTGTGCGCCGGCAGTGTGGTTGCCGAGAGATGAACGCAGGGCCGACAAGCTGAAAACTCTCGCGACACGCCAGCCGAATAGTGGATTTGATGCTTTTCAGAAACATTTGAGGGGTTAACCTAGCCTCATCAGAGCAAAGTGGGCTCTGTGCGACACGCCGAGGGAACCGCGCTGTTATGCCGATTCCTTGGGTTTTTGTGTGCCTTGATTTGCGTGAATCCGGACATGCGTGTAAGTTATTCACCTGTTGCCGCTC
>ERZ1673698.1574-NODE-1574-length-20725-cov-16.011466_pt1 | contig 20725 bp, 10 predicted proteins | sample MGYA00580228_ERZ1673698 | MGnify/ENA primary metagenome ERZ1673698 (study PRJEB41218, sample SAMN15661768) | gut metagenome | host: Homo sapiens | place: Canada: London | collected 2015-08-20/2019-03-30 | study: EMG produced TPA metagenomics assembly of... | reverse complement strand
GCCACAATATTCGTCCCCCTCACTTTGCGAGCAAAGTGAGCTACAGTGCTTCGCCTCAGGCCTTTGCCGCATAATCAGAAGAATTTCAGCCAATCACTTCTCCCCCTGCTCCGCAACGTAGACATAAGCCCCCGTAAGTCTTGGTCTGATGGTTGCGCGGTTTTCGAGCCAATATTTATAAACCATCAGGGAGAGGGTCAGTTGCGCTCCATAGTCTTTGTCAAGTCGTTTGAAACTTGGTGTTCTGACAAATCGCTTGAGCCGTTTCTTGTTGCTCATGATGGAATTTTTGTACAGGTCGTCAACATACTTTTCAATCGACCCGTTGTATTTGACCGCAATGATCTTAAAGATGAGCGGCTGATAGGTGGCCGATTGGGAAAACTTCTTCAACCGCTCCACAAAGTCGCGCTTCTCTTCGCTCTCATTGTAGGGCGCCTTGTGACGTTTTTCAAAGGCGTCGTTCCAGAGGTCTTTGTAGAAATCCCATTTTATATTGTTTTCTTTGTATTCAAAGTTATAATCTAAGGATGCGGCCACGTATGGGTCTTGCAGGGATAAATATTCTATTTTATCCGTGTACGTCCAAAAATTCTCTATAGCATAAACGCCTTTTGTCTTTTCCCACTGGCGGTAGCCTTTCAAATAATCGTAACACCTCATGGCAAGTTGGAAATTAATCATGGGACAGATGGTATCGTCAATGGCCAGTTCGTGAAACAAAGCGGAATCCTTTTTGATGACGTCTTCTCGTTGATAGGTCTGTGCGTATGCTCCAAAGTCCGAAGAGAAGGCAGCGTGAAGCACGATGGTGAAGAGCAAGATAAATCGTTTCATGGTTTTATGTTTTTTTAATTGTATGATGGGGGAGTGGGAGCTTGAAAGTTCAGCAGCCCGCCCCGTTAGCAGAATAATCGTTTTCAGTTTTTAGTAATGGTGAAAGAATAACTTGAGCAATTACTAATCTCCAGTCGTCAGCCCAATCTTCCCTTTCCGTTTTTGCTTTTTATGCGTAGGAAAATCCTTATGCGGTGTGGAGAAAAACGTTGCTGACGATTCGTTACCTATATTGGTTGGCGCCCCACGTCCCAGGTTCGAACGTCTCACGTCCCAGATTCGAACGTCTCTCGTCCCAGATTCGAACGTCTCTCGTCCCAGATTCGAACGTCCCACATCCCAGATTCGGTCGTCTCTCGTCCCGCGTTCGCAGACAAGTATAGGGGTTGCGGTGGTTAGTCAGGTTGGTTGTTTATGTAGACAAGACATCTGCTTGTCTTAAAGTGATGTTGGAAAGGCAGATGTAATCTTCAAAAACAGGGAGAGGAAGGTATTGGAAAGTGGCTGCGGCAATCTCAGCATTGTTTTCCACATGGTTGTTGCTGGATACATTTGGAAGACCACTGAGATGTGCCACAGAACTTTCCGTTCTTATCTCACAATTGTTTCGATGGGGGGAGTCGGTGTTCAAAATTGGTGTTTTAGCTTCGTTTTAAATGTGTCGGGATGAAGATGGTTTTTAGTTTTTGGTTTATCATGCGTTTGTTGAGAATGATTTGCCAGCGAAATTACAAAACACCCGAAAATACGCCTAAAAATGGAGTACACTTTTAGTACACTTTTTACAACGGCTTGAAATACAGATGTCTATGGAAGAGCCTTCATCGGGGCTTTCCCGTTGCTCTTTATTGAATTATTAGGGTTTTCCTTGGAAATTACGGATAAGGTTGTCGAAATTTTTGCTGCTTTTCCCGTCCTCGTTGAATAGGATGCCAGCCAATTTCGCACGGATTTTGGTAACGTTTTGTTTGCTGATGAGAAGCAGAATTGCCAAATCCGAGGGGGAATATCCAAGGCGTATCAGAATGCAGAGCTGGATGTCTCTTTTGTTGATGCTTCCGGAAAAACTTTCAAGAAAATCCAGGAAATGCCAGTCGTTGGCTTGCATGTAGAAATACAAGCCATTCCAAATGGCTTGGTCCTTGATGGGTTTCTCTTCGTCAATAAGGCAGGCGATGTCTTTCTTGATTTTCTCTATATCGATGGTGGGGATTTTTGTTTTTTTCAGGCCAAACAAATATTTGAGTGTGCCGTTCTCCTGTTCGGCAAGCGATTGTTTGAAAACGTAAAGCATGAAGAAAAAATGGTTGGTCATTCTGCTGATGGTCTTCCTGTTTTTGATGCAAAGATATGCCAACAGGCAAAGTGTCAGGATAAGAATGACAATAGAGATGGGAGAGGAAAAATGGTAGTACCATCTGTCGTTTACCAACATCTCGTTCTGCTTCTTTAGCATTTCGTTCTCGTGTATATAGAATCCGTCGTGCAGATTGTTGGATGTTTCCAGACTGTCTGCTTTGCTATGGGCTATTATATATTTTGCTAAATATTTGTTGACAGAGTCCGTTTGGTTCTTAATACTATATGCGTTGGCCAGTTCCCCGTAGGTACTGGCTTTTACCAATTCGCTGCAATATTTCAGTTCATTGTGGTAACAAATGATGGCGGAATCGGTCATTCCTTTCAGTAGATAGTAATCTCCTTTGTTGGAGTAGTAAACGCCAAATTCACTTTGGTTGTAACGGTATTTGGCATCGGGCGAACAAATCACGTTCTTTTCGTATTCCAAAAGAAATTCATTGGCTTTGGCCAGTTCGTTTCTGTGCAGGCACACCTCGCTCATCGGTAGCAATTCGTCATAGGCATCTTTTTTCAACCCTAATTTCGTATATAGGTCGTAGGCTTTTCGGGAATACTCATACATCATGTCGTAATTGTTTTCCCATCTGAAATGATCCACCAAATGCCCGTAGCAATCGCCCAGGGTGCAGCTGTCTTGGGTCTCTTTTGCGTAGTAGGCCGCCTTTTCATAGCTCTGTCGGATGATTTCATAGTCTGATTGTTTTTTCGAGATCCCTCCCAAGAGCATATAGCATTTTCCCAGCAGTTTGATGCTGCGTAATGTGGTTGTGTCGTTATATTGCGTGGCCGTAAAGCATTCCTTTTGCGACTCTTTGAATTTCATGTCATCGTAGAGCATGCAGGCCAGAATGTAGTGTGCACGCATCTTGTCGTAGGCCGTTCCGTGTTTATCATAATGCCTCACCGCCTGGCGCATCATGGAGTCGTTGTTCAGGCGGTAGAATCGCTTTATCAGATAGTCGTGTTTGAGCATGACATAATACATGCTGTCGTTGTGGCTCAGTTCGTTGGGCTTGGCACCGACTTTATCAAGCAGTTCGGTGATGGCGTTGGTGTCCATCGGCACACATTCGAGCAGGGAGTCAACGCGCTCAAGTTCTTGGCGCGTGTTGGCTCGCTGACAGCTGTTGAGGTGCGGCATGGCCAGTGCGAAAAGCAGCATGTATATGCAGACTAAGTGCTTCATGGTAGGTGCGTGGTGTTAGTTCCTGCAAATATAGTGATTATTTGTTAAGTAATGGTAAGCGGGTGTTCAAATTTAGTTTATGCAATCCATGCCGGGATAAACTAATTCTGAACACCTACTTATCAGACTAATCATGAACACTTGCTTCTGACCGCCATCTCAGAACATCCTCATCAACTGCGACTTCGCCAGCGCCGCGTCGCGCTCGGCCTCCAGCAGAGCCGTTTGTGCTTCATTGAAGAAGGAGAGTTCGAGCAGATAGTCGGTCATTGAAATCTGCCCCGTTTGCAGGGCGCGTTGCAGGAGGTGCACATTGTCGTTTCCCTCCATTTCGCGTTTCAGCCTTTCCGCCGTTTGCTGGCAGCGCAGCATGGTGGCGTAGCGCTGTTCGACGGTGGCTTTCAGTTGCGTTTCCACATCGGCAAGTTCGAGCTGCGCTGCAGTCAGTGCGGCTTGGCTTTGGCGGACACGTTGTCGCGCGTTGCCCCAAATCGGGAGAGAGAGCCCAACGCTCACGCCGCTGTGGTTCTCCCCTGCGATGTATTCCCCCGTGAAGCCCACGGAGAGTTTCGGAAGAGCCTCCATGCGGGCCAGTTTGGCTTCGCGTTTCTGGCAGTTGACCTTGGCGGAGGCAACCAGTGTGGCCGCCTGCGCAGACGCGGCGCGTTCCAGCAAGGTCGGGAGAGTCGGCACGGGCGTCGCGTCGTAGAGCGTGTCGGTGTAGGCAACGGGATGTCCGCCGTTGAGCCTTCGCAGGCGTTCCATTGTCTCCGCCCGTTCCGTCTCCGCTTTGGCGAGGGCGGCGGCAGCGAGCGTGTGGCTGAGCTTGGCCTTGTTGTAGGTCAGTTGGTCGGCATCGCCCTGTGCCATCTTTTTGTCGTAGAGCAGAAGTAGCGTCTGCGAGAGATCGCGCCGTAGCGCCAGTTGGCGGCAGAGGCGGTTCAGATGAGTGGCATTGACGATTTCCGCGTCGGCTTCGGCCAGGAGGTTCGTGACTTGCAGGGCATAGTCAGCGTCGAGCATACGGTCGGCGGCGCGGGCCAGTTGGCGACGTTTGCCCGTGACCACTCCCCAGTCGATTTCCTGACTGATGCCGAAATCCTTTCGCGCCGGTGTGCCCTTCGGCGTTCCCCAGAGATAGCCCGCCTCCACTTCGGGGTCGGGCAGTTGCAGGTCGGTGCGTGCCTCCGCTTTGCCGGCAGAAGTCTGTGCCCTCAGCGCGGCGAGCGAAGTGTTGTTGGAAAGAATGGAATCAAGCAGCGCCTCTCGCGCCGTGGGGGCGGAAGATTGCGCCTTCATCGCCTGCGGGAAGAGAAGGCCGAGGGCGACGAGAAAGAAGAGATGCTTAGGTCGTTTCATGAGAAGAAAGAGGGTTTGAGGGCTGCTTGGTGTGGCAGCAATGGTGGAGATAGATGGTCGGGATGACGATGAGGTTGAGCAGTGTGCTCGTGAGGAGACCGCCGAGCATCACCTGCGCCATCGGACTTTGGATTTCGTTGCCTGGGAGGTCGTGGCCCACCGCCAGGGGAATGAGCGCCAAGGCAGATGCCAGGGAGGTCATGAGAATCGGTAGCAGACGGTCGGCCGAACCGCGGAGCACGCATTCGCGAGGAGGCATGCCCGTTTTCCGCAATTCGTTGTAGCGGTCAACGAGCAACATGCCGCCGCGCGTGGCGATGCCGAAGAGCGAGATGAAGCCAATGATGGCGGGGATGCTGATTTCGCTGCCGCCGACAACCAGGATGGCCACGCCGCCAGAGAGCGCCAGCGGGAGGTTGAGGAGCACCACGACCGACTGCCGCCAGGAGCGAAATTGCATGAAGAGCAGCAGGAGAATCACGGCGATGCTCACGAAGGAGAGGAGCAGGAGGGTGCGCGAGGCTTTCTGCTCGCTTTCAAATTGGCCGCCGTAGCTCAGGTGGTAGTCTTGCGGAAGATGGATTTTCTCGCTGACGCGTTTTTGGATATCGCCAACCACGGAGCGGAGGTCGCGCCCGGAGACGTTGGCCGACACGACAATCTTGCGTTGCGCGTTTTCGCGGTTGATGGTGTTGGGGCCGGCTGTCGAGGTGATGTCTGCCACTTGACTGAGCGGCACTTTTCGGCCGTCGCCCGTGTCGATAAGCAAGCCGCGGATGTGGTCGATGCTGTTCATGGCTTCTTGGTTGAGGCGCACGGTGAGGTCGAAGGTGCGGCCGCCCTCATTGACCTGCGACACTGTTTCGCCACCCAATGCCACATTGACAAATTGCGCGAATTGGGGAAGCGTGATGCCATATTGCGCCAGCATGACGCGGCGCGGACGGATGGTCAGCTGAGGACGCTCCACTTGTTGTTCCACATTGAGGTCGGCAAGACCTTCAACGTCTTCAACGGCCTCTTTTATCTGGTTGGCAATGGTGTGCAGACGGATGAGGTCGGGACCGAAGATTTTGATGGCGATGTTGGCACGCGTGCCCGAGAGCATGGCATCGATGCGGTGGGAGATGGGCTGTCCGATTTCCACGTTCACGCCAGGAATCGTTGCCAGTTTGCTACGCACGTCGGCCAGCACTTCGTCTTTCGTTCGTTCGCCCAGCGTGAAAGGCACCTCCATTTCGCTCGTGTTGGCACCGAGGGCGTGCTCGTCGAGTTCGGCGCGTCCCGTTTTGCGGGCCACGTCGGTCACTTCCGGAATCGTGAGCAGCAGTTTTTCCGCACGGCGGCCGATGCTGTCGCTCTCGTCGAGCGAGATTCCCGGCAGCGAACTCACGTTGACCGTGAAGGAACCCTCGTTGAAAGGAGGCAGGAAGGAACGGCCGAGGAGCATGAAGCCGCCAATGGTGAATGCCAGCAACACGACGATACCAGCAATCACTGGACGGACGTGGCAGAGCATGCGGGCGAGCAGGGCGGCGTAGGCCGTTTTCATGCGGAGAACAAAGCGCGGCTCGTTGTGGCGGTCGGTTTTGCGTCCCAACAGATAGCTACACAAAACGGGCGTCAGCGTCAGGGCAACCACCGTGGAGGCGAAGAGCGACACGATGAAGGCCACGCCGAGCGAGATGAGCATGCGTCCCTCAAGGCCCGAAAGGAAGAACAGGGGGATGAAGCTCACCACGATAATCAGTGTGGAATTGAGAATCGGCATACGCACCTCGCAGGAGGCGTCGTGCACCACGTCGAGCACAGGACGGCGCTCCGTGAGGCTCTTTTCGCGGTTTTGGCGCAGGCGCTTGAACACGTTTTCAACGTCGACAATCGCATCGTCAACCAACGAACCGATGGCGATGGCCATGCCGCCGATGCTCATCGTGTTGATGGTGAGGCCCATGAGCTTCAAGACGATGACGGTGATGAGCAACGAGAGCGGGATGGTGGCCAGGGAGATGAGCGTCGTGCGACCATTCATGAGGAAGATGAAAAGCACGAGCACCACGAAGATGCCGCCTTCAACGAGCGATTTGCGGATGTTTGAAATCGAGGCATCGATGAATTTCTGTTGGCGATAGAGCTCAGTGTTGACCTTTACGTCGGCAGGGAGCGACGACTTGAGTGTGGCGATGGCCGTGTCGAGGCGTTCCGTCAGTTCGAGTGTGCCAACGGAGGGCTGTTTCGTGATGGTCAGCAAAACGCCCGGTTTGCCAGAGATGGAGGCCAGGCCCATGCGGGGCGACTTCACGGCAGGGCGCGCGTCGGCCACGTCGGCCAGCACCACGGGGCGGCCTTGCGGCGTGAGTTTCACGACAGATTGCGACATCTCGTCGGCATCGCTCGTGGAGAGCAGGCCGCGCAAGATATATTCGTTGCCATATTCATATAATACGCCGCCGGTGGCGTTGCGCGTCATGGCTTGCGTGGCGTCCAACACTTCTGAGAGGCCCACCCCATAATGGCGCATGCGCTCGGGATGGAGTTGCACCTGATATTCCATGATGTTTCCGCCCATTACGGTCACCTGCGCCACGCCGCCCATTGAGAGCAACTGCGGACGGATGGTCCAGTCGGCCAGCGTGCGGAGGTCGGTTTGCGAGGTGGAGTCGGCGGTCAGGCCGATGAAAAGCACCTCTCCGAGAATCGACGACTGCGGGCCGAGTGTCGGTGTGCCAACCCCTTCGGGCATGGCGTCAGCGATGGTGGAGAGCTTTTCGGAAACGATTTGGCGGTCGCGGTAGATATCGGTGTCCCAATCAAATTCCACCCACACCACGGAGAATCCCATCGTGCTCGAAGAACGCACGCGGCGCACGTCGGTGGCACCGTTGACGGCGGTCTCGATGGGGAAGGTCACGAGGCGTTCCACCTCTTCGGCGGCCATTCCCTTGGCTTCTGTCATAATCACCACCGTCGGGGCGTTGAGGTCGGGGAAAACGTCGACCTCCATGTGCTTGGCTGTCCAGCAGCCACCGATGATCAGAATCAGGGTGGCGAGCAAGACGAGTGCGCGGTTGCGCAAGGAGAAAGCTATGATTTTGTTGAGCATGTTCTTGGCCTCCCTTTAATGTTCATGGTTATGTCCTTCAGGAATGGCACCGCTGCTGGCTGCCAGTTTCACATGGATGGCGCCGCGCGTCACCACTTCTTCGCCCGCTTTCAGGCCGCTGAGGATTTCCACGCGCTGCCCGTTGTTGCCGCCGAGTTTCACCTCGGTCTTGCGATAGCTGTGGTCGCCTGTGCGGAGATAGACGTAATGGATGCCCTGTTCCTCCGTGAGCGACGTGGTGGGGATGCTGATGACGCCCTGGCGCTCGCGTCCCAGGAGGTAGACCTCCACGAAGGTGCCGGAAACGAGGTGGCCCACATTGTTGAACTCAAAGATGACGGGAACGAAGAAGTCCCCCGTTTCCGCACTCTTGCCGCGCGACACCAGGCGGCCGTTGAGCGACGAAAGGGCGTAGACGTTGTTGTCGTTGCCCGACGAGAAACGGAAATTGGCCCCCGTGATATTCGGGAGCATGGCATAGTGGCGTTCCGGCACTTCTGCCCGCAGTTGCAGGCGGCGGCTTTGTGCCACTGTGGCGAGCGGCTGTCCGGCGGAAACATAATCGCCGGGGCGCACCAGCACCTCTTTCACGTAGCCGTTCATGTTGCTTGCCACCACGCGGCTCTGGTTGCTGCCGCCCAGGCTCTCCGCTGTGGTCGTTGCCGTCTCATAGCGCTGGCGGGCCGCTTCGAGTTCGCGTGCCGAAATCAGGCGGTCGTTGGCCAGAGCCTTGGCGCGTTCATATTCTTGTTTCGCTGCACGCAGTTCGGCTGCCGCCGCAGCAGCAGGATTCCCGTTGGCCATCTGTTGGGCAGAGACAACGAAAAGCCCCTGTCCGTTGCCAACGGCTTCGCCCTCCGTCACCGCCTTTCCAGCATATTTCACGATGCCGGCCATCGTTGCCGTGATGGTCGTTTCGCCGCCTGCGGCAGGCAGAATCTGTCCGCTCACGGTGATCACTTCCGAAAACGCAGAGGGGCTGACGCGCTCAGTGGCCACTCCCGCCGCCTTGGCTTCTTCGGGTTCCAGAATGATGTCGTTGTCGTTGTGCTTGTCGGCCTTCTCTTCGTGTTTCTCGCCGTCGTGTTCGTCGGCGTGCGAGTCGTGGTTATGGCAAGACGTCAGCAAGGCTGCCGGAAGCAATAGGGCCAGCAGCCAGTGTTTGTTCATGAAATGTTTGTTCATAAGATATTTAAATTCGGGGTATATTCTTTTGGAAAAAAGGCGCACTTCTCCCTTACTAAGGCAGGCTACGCCACATCCGCCGGGCGTGGGTTTTGCCGCGTCCGGTGAATCAGAAAAGTGTCGTGGTGTAAATAAGAAGGAGCTTAAGTAATGGTGATTTTTACCATTATTCAAGCCAAAAGAAAGGGCGGGGCACGCCCGGCCGTCGCTTGGCGGCAGCCATAAAAAAGCCTGGAAACGCTGGTGTGCGTTTCCTTGGAGATTGTCAGTGTCGTGCATTCCGGCACTTCCACGCATTGCAGCGGCAGAAAAAACGGCAGCCATGTGGGCGCGTCGGCAAACTGAGGCCGCGTGCCAGCGGGGAGGAACGTGCGCATGCTCTGAACCACGCAGTCGTTTTCGTTGCAGTCGTGCGACGGTGTGGGGTGCTTGTGCAATGGTGCGTGATTGTCGTGCGGCGGAATACTTTCCCCGTGTGAAGGAACGGAATGTTCGGCCGTGTCACAATGACTCCAGGCCATGCACACCGCTTCACCGTGATGGTGGTGGGGGAGCATGGCCACAACGAGCGTCAGGATGATGATACACCAGACGCGCCAGAACTGTGGAGCCGAACATTTCTTCATGCCTGCAAAGGTAGTGATAAGATTTTGCAAGCTGGTTGCAAATAGGTAGTAAAACAAGCGCGGAGCGTTTTTCGTGTCTTTTTTTGTGGCCTTAGCAAGGCTCAGTGTAATATTAATTTGTAAATTTGTGCCGATTGATAATGAAAAATATGCTGGGGATGGTTTTAAGGATGCTCGTCCCCGCCAAAGATACCACGACAACACATTTAATCTTTATAGAACTACTTAACAAACTAACTCAATGAGAACCAATCTCTACAAGACCTTTCTGCTTGCCTCAGCCTTGGCATGGACATGCCCAGGTGTGGCCAGTGCAGACGAAAATCCCTCGCAACTCGATTGCGCCACAACGGTGTTTTCACAGCCCGGCGTGAAATTCATGCACAAAATTCGCGCCACAAACGCCCAAGCGACGCTCTCCGTGAGCGGTTTGCCGAAGGGACTGACGTGGAATGCCACGCGGCGTGTGGTGGAAGGCGTGCCGCAGAAATCGGGCCGCTACACGTATCAAATCCATGTGACGGAGCATGGCAAGACCACCAGCGAGAAGGTTACGTTCGACGTGTCAGACCAGTTGCAACACCCCATTCCTTTTATGGGATGGCTCTCTTGGAATGCCGTGGAGAGCGAGGTGTCGGAAAGCATCGTGAAGCACGTGGCCGACCTCTTTACGGAGAAAAACCTAACAAACTACGGATGGAACGCCGTGATGATGGACGACTGGTGGCATGCCAAGAGCCGTGCCGCTGACGGACGTCCTTTGCCCGACCCGCAACGTTTCCCCAACGGACTTACGCCAGTGTCTGACTATGTACACGGAAAGGGGATGCGCTTCGGCATTTACACCGATGCTGCAGAATATACCTGTGCCGGTGCCTTCGGCTCGTTTGGCAAGGAACAAATCGATGCCGATGCCTATGCCCGCTGGAAGGTCGACATTGTGAAGTGTGACTATTGCAATGCCCCGTCGGAGCGCGACACGGCTTTCATACGCTACCGCACTATGGCCGATGCCCTTGAAAAGGCTGGTTATGGAACGATGCTCTACATCTGTGAATGGGGTGAGCGCGAACCTTGGAAATGGGGCGCAGAGGCTGGCGGACGCTGCTGGCGTATTTCGCAAGATGTGCGCGACTGCTGGACTGGCGCTGGCAACGGCGAAGGACTTCTGCAAAGCATCCGCGACATGAAGAATATTTCTGCTTATCAGGGCGTCAACCGCTTCAATGATGCCGACATGCTTTGCACGGGACTTCACGGCACCGGCAAATCCTCAAGTATGCTTTGCGGCGGCAAAGGCCCTGGCATGACGCAGGACGAATATCGCTCGCAGTTTGCCCTTTGGTGTATGTGGTCTTCTCCGATGGCCCTCTCGTTTGACCCACGCAAGGAACTTCAGGCCGACGATGAAGCCATCTTGAAGAGCGGCGAGGTCATTGCCCTCAACCAGGACGCTATGGGCCAGCAGGCCGATTTGATTTCTGAGGCCGACAGCCTCGTTATCTTTGCTAAGGACTGTGAGAACGGCGACGTGGCCCTCTCTGTCACCAATATCTCTGAAAAAGCCAAGACGGCCGTTTTCGATTTCTCAAAAGTGCCAGGGCTTGATATCCAGAAAACCTACGTCGTTCGCGACCTTTGGGCCGAGCAGCAGCTCAGCGACGCCAAGGGAACGCTTTCGGCAGAGGTGAGAAGCCACGCCACGCGCGTGTTCCGTCTGGCTGAGAAGAAAAATGGCGTGAAGGCCGTTTCTCCGCTGTCTGTTCCGGGCTTCTCTGTGGCTGCCAGCAAGGGCAAACTCGTTGTTGCAATGCCTGGTACGGAAAAACTCTCCAAGCGCATCCTGGTGACGGACCTCAGCGGACATGTCAAGAAAATCATGACGACAACGGGCGTGAACGTGAAGATGAAACTCCCCGCAGGAAACTACTATGTCGACGTGGCCTGCAATGCGCAGGTGGTGCGTACGAAGGTCGTGATGTGAGAAAAGATTGCTTCCACGCGGGAGCAGTGTGCAGAATAATATAAATGGTTGCAGGGGTGCTCTAAGAATAGGGCATCCCTGATATTTTCTATAAGGTAAGTGGGTGTTTAAAATCCCTGCATGGATACTTTAAAATAAATTTGATAGGGTGTTCAAAATTCAGAAAAAAACTCTGCGCGTTTTTTTGCCAAACAACAAGTGGCAAAGCATGCGCACATGATAAACGAACAAAGCGCGAAAAGGAGCGCCCTGAAAGGGCAGCCAGTCCAGAGCCCAGGGCAACGCCCTGGGTATCAGCGTATAAACGCTTACGCCCTGTAAGGGCAAAAGTATGGGCGAACGATTGATTTTTACTTTTGCCCTTTCAGGGCGTAGGGAATGGTGACATGGTACCCAGGGCGTTGCCCTGGGCTATGGACTTGCTGGGCTTTCAGCCCGCGCAGGGCCGCAGACAGGGCTTTTTACGCACAATCCCCCCCCCCTTGATATTTCAATTTTGAACACCCTATATTTTTGAATACCTACTTACCATTGCTTAAAAACAATACCCCGATGATTACAGCAAACGACATCATAGAAACCATGCTCAGCATGGAGGATGAGAAACAGCGGCAGGTGCTTTCCCGCTTCTTCAAAACAGGTAAGGGCGAATATGGCGAGGGCGACCAGTTTCTCGGCTTGAGAGTTCCTCAAACCAGAATGGTCGTGAAAGCCGCGCGGCTGCAGGTGGCGTTGCCTGAAATCAGCAAACTGCTTCATTCCAAATGGCATGAAGTGAGGCTCTGCGGCTTCCTTCTGCTCGTGGAGGAAATGAAAGAGGCATTGCCAAAGCGCCGTCATCCCGGACGTCCGGAACATCGGGCGGCGTTGACCGACTTCTTTTTGCGCCACGCGTGCCAGGCCAACAATTGGGACCTTGTGGACCTCTCGTGCGGAAACATCCTTGGCGTTTTTCTGCTTCATCCTCTTTCTGATGGTTCGCTGCCCAGCCGCACCATTCTCGATACGCTTGCAGAAAGTTCTAACCTTTGGGAGCAACGCATTTCCATAGTATCGACGATTGCCCTCATCCGGCAAGACCAGTATGCTGATACTCTCCGCATTGCTGAAAAACTCTTACACCATCCCCACGACTTGATACACAAGGCAGTTGGCTGGATGTTGCGAGAAGTGGGCAAGCGCGACATTGACGTCCTGCGTTCATTTCTTTCAAACCATCATTGCGAAATGCCACGAACGGCCTTGAGATATGCCATCGAAAAGATGGACGCGGCAGAGAGGCAACGCTGGATGAAAAAGCATTGATGAAAAAGCAGGCAACGGCCTTGGATGGACTTCTTGGGAGGTTTCTGCCAGTGGATTCAACGGAAATTCTTAACTTTGTGTTTTATATATAATGGTGAATGTATATGTAGGGGAATCCAGCCCTGTCTTCAGAGATGGTTTCCATCCGCTCTTCGCCATTGCTAAAGAAGTTTATCTCCGTTGGAGGCTGAGACATCCGCCCCAACTCATCAGTTTGAACTATGAAGAAAAGTATCCAGCATAAAGCCAAGAAGTGGGTGATAGGCATACTCCTGTCGCCCTTCGTTCTTTTTCTCCTGCTCGCCGTGTTGCTTTATCTGCCGCCTGTGCAAAACTTTGTGGTGCATCGTGTGGCCGCTTCCCTCTCCGAATCAACAGGCATGAACATCAGTGTTAGCCGCGTGCGCCTTTCTTTCCCGCTCGACCTCTCGGTGAAGGGCGTCGAGGTGATTGACGGCCGAGACACCATTATTTCCGCCAGCAGTCTGTACCTCGACGTGCGCCTCAAACCGCTCTTTGAGGGCCGTGCCGATATTGACGGCTTTAGCCTCTATGATGCCAAGGTCAATTCGAAGCATTTCATATCAAATACCTACATACGTGGAAAAATCGGACGTCTTCAGGCCGCTGCACACGGCGTGGAGTGGACACGCGGCGTGGTGAAACTCAACCAGGCCAGCCTTGACGATGCCGATCTCTATGTGGCCTTGAGCGACACGGCCCGCGAGGAACCTGACACGGTGCCTTCCATGCCGTGGCGCATCGTGGCCGAACAAGTGACCATTAATCGTTCGCGGGTGAGCCTCTCCATGCCTGGCGATTCCATGCGCCTTATGGCTGAAATGGGTAAGGCCCGTTTGGAGGGTGGCCTGTTTGACACGGGGCGTCCGTATTATTCCGTGCGTCGTTTCAATGTTGAAAAGGGCGGGGTGGTCTATGCCGCGCTTCCTTCCGATTCAGCGGTTTCCGTTTCGGCGAAAGCCGTCGGCAACGCTGCTTTTGCCTTGTCCAATACCTTGCTTTGGAAGAAATTCAGGATGGAGGAAAAACTGTCGGCCGATTACATCGCCGTCAGCAATCTCCGCCTCCAACTCGACACGCTATCTTACGATGAGAAGGGAACGCTGCGCACTTATTTGGCGGCTTTGGCTTTCAACGAGCATAGCGGACTGAAAGTGGAAAACGCCAAGGGCCGCATTTATATGGACACGGCACGCCTCTTCCTGCCGCTCTTGGAACTCTCTACGCCTGCATCGAAAATCAAGGCGCGGGCCGACCTCAATTTCAACGCCTTCACGCCGGGCCGCCACGAAACCATGTCGCTGGCGCTCAATGCCTCGCTCGCTTCAGAGGATGTCAGAACGCTGGCCAAGGGGTATGCCGACGACTATATTTTGGAGGCGTTTCCCAGTGTTCCTCTGACGGTTGAAGGGCGCATAGAAGGCAATATCAGTCATCTGTCGCTCTCGCGCTTGCATTTGGCCTGGCCGCAGCTCCTGTCTGTCACGTTGAAAGGCTCCGCCAACGACATCGCTGAGGCCTGGCGCACTGCCAAGTTTGATTTTGAGACCCGCATCGGGAAGGGCGCTTTCATCCAGAAATTCCTGCCGCTGCTGGCCCGTGGCTTTTTCGATATTCCCAACGGCACATCGGCCCGCGGTGACTTCCGCATGAAGGGCAACCATTATGCAACAGGCTTCCGCGTGAACGCTTTGCGCGGTTGGCTGGGTGCCAAAGCCGATGTTGACCTCGACCGCGAAACCTACGCCCTGAAAGCTGTGGCGCATGCCTTCCCGTTGGGGCGTTTCTTGCCGGGTTATGGTCTCGGCGACTTCAGCGGCACTTTGCAAGGCGCTGGTCGCCATTTCGACCTCTTTTCGGCGATGTCTTCGTTGGAAGCAAAAGCCCAGGTGGACCACCTCGTGGCATCGGGGCAAACCTTTAGCGGATTGTCGCTCAAAGCCAGCAGTCGCCGCGGACAGGTGGAGGTGGATTTCGCCAGCAACAACGCCTTGCTGGAGGCAAACGGAAAACTGACGGCATCGCTCGGACGCGACATCGAAGCCCGCCTGATGCTCGACTTGCTGAACGTTGACTTGAAGGCGCTGGGCATGGTGAAAGACACGTTGCAGGCCGGACTGATAGTTGACGTCACGGCCCGCACCAACCGCAAACTGACGGTTTACAGCGCACAGGGCGGTTTCTCCAATATCCATTTCTCAACGCCTACGCGCGGTTTTGCAGCTATGGACCTCAACTTCGATGTTGCCACGGCTGCCGACACCACCACCGCCTGTATCACGGCGGGCGACCTTGACCTCGACTTCGGCGCCAAAGGGAATGTCGACCATCTGATGGCCAGTTTCTCCCGCTTCTCCAAAGTGCTCATGCGCCAGCTCGAGAAGAAGAAAATCGACCAGGAGATGCTGCGTCGCGCTTTCCCCGTGATGAAGTTCCATCTTGCGGCAGGGCGTGAAAACCCCCTCAGCCGCTTTCTTTTTTTCAAGGGAATCGACTATCAGGAAGCGCGTCTCGAACTCTCGTCTGACCCTCTGAACGGGATGGGCGGGCGTTTCGATGTGAGCTGTTTCCAACAGGGAAACTTGCAGCTCGACACCATTCATTTCGCGCTCTCACAAGACACGGCGGGCCTTAATCTCGATGGCACCATTCGCAACTATCTGCGCAAGAACCCCAATAAGTTCACGGCGCGTCTCAGTGCCTATATCCATAATTCAGGCATCGGGTCGCACATCGACTTCACCGACAGCCAGGGCCGCAAGGGTATTGATTTGGGGCTGCGGGCTGACTTCATCAACAATGGTCTCAACCTCTCCCTCTCGCCCAACAACCCGATCATTGCTTATCGGCGCTTTAACGTCAACGACGAGAATTTCATCTTCCTCGGCAAGAACAAAGACATCAAGGCCGACATGAATCTTCTGGCCGACGACGGCACGGCTTTGAGCATCTACAGCACTCCGGCCGACTCTGTCAACGACATCACGTTGAGCATCAACAATCTCAATCTTGGCGAGCTCTCCAACGTGATGCCCTATCTGCCAAAACTTGAGGGCATGCTGAGCGGCGACATGCACGTGATGGACGACCACCAGAACGGGAGCCTCTCTGCCGCTGCTCAGTTCAAGGCCAAAAGCCTCGTCTTCGAAGATGCCCAGTTGGGCAACGTGGGCATGGAAGCATTCTATATGCCGCAGGGCAACGGCAAGCATTATGCCAACGCTTATGTCAGCACCGACACCTTGGAGGTGCTGCAATGTGAAGGCACCTATGACGATAACGACGGGAGTTTTGATGGCACTGCCAATTTGCACGACTGCCCACTGCGCCTCATCAACGGTTTCCTCGTTGGCACAGACGTCGCCATGCGTGGCGAAGCTGGTGGCGAACTCCACATCACGGGAACGGCCGATGCTCCGGTGCTTGATGGCGCACTGGCATTCGACGATGCCCACCTCTATTCGGAGGTCTATGGTTTCGACTTTCTGATGGACCCCACGCCAGTGGAAATCCGTGCGAGTCAGATGAACTTGAAGAACTATGCCCTGCGCTCTGCGAAGAACGAAAACCCGCTTTTGCTCAACGGCACGCTCGACATGCGCGATTTCTCTCGCATCGGTCTCAATTTCTCAATGCGGGCCAACAATTTCGAGCTCATCAACGCCAAGCGAAATAGTTTGTCGCTGCTCTATGGAAAGGTCTATGCCAACTATCTCGGAACGCTCAAGGGAACGTCTGACAACATCAGCATCCGCGGCAAACTCGAGATTCTCGACCGCACCGACATGACCTACATCCTCAAGGATTCACCATTGACGGTTGACGACCGCCTGCACGACCTCGTGCAGTTTGTTTCCTTCCGCGACTCGGCCACCGTTGAGGAAAACACGCCGCTGGAAGTCAGCGGATTCGACCTCACGCTGGGCATCTCCATCAGCGATGCCGCACGCTTCCGCTGCAGTCTGAGTGAAGACGGGCAGAACTATGTGAACCTTGAAGGTGGCGGCGACCTCACCATGCGCATTACGCAACAGGGCGACATGCGCTTGACGGGACGCTTCACGGCCAACAGCGGCGAGATGAAATATTCGCTGCCCATCATCCCGCTCAAGACGTTCAACATCGTCCAAGGAAGTTATGTCGACTTCACGGGCGACATGATGAACCCAACGCTCAACATCACCGCCAAGGAGCGCGTGAGGGCAACGGTGGTTGAAAACGACCAGCCGCGCACCGTACCTTTCGATGTGGGTGTGCAAATCACGCAGCCGCTCAATAATATGGGCCTGACGTTCATCATTGAAGCGACGGAAGACCTCACGGTGCAAAACCAGTTGGCCACGATGTCGGCCGACCAGCGGAGCAAAACAGCGGTGGCCATGCTCGCCACGGGCATGTATGTGACCGACGATATGCTCACCTCGGGAGGTAGCGGATTCAAGGCCAGCAACGCCCTCAACGCCTTCCTTCAGAGCGAAATCCAGAACATCGCTGGCAGTGCACTGAAAACCATCGACCTCTCCATCGGCATGGAAAACAATACGAGCGCCGCAGGCACTGAAACCACCGACTATTCCTTCCAGTTTGCCAAACGCTTCTGGAACAACCGCATTAGCGTGATCATCGGAGGAAAGGTCAGCACAGGCGAAGACGCTCAAAACTCTGCCGAGAGCTTCATCGACAATGTGGCCATTGAATATCGTCTCGACAAGAGTGCCACGCGCTATGTCAAGGTCTTTTACGACCGCAGCACGCGCGACCCGCTTGAAGGACAGCTCACGCAAACTGGCGCCGGACTGGTGTTGAGGAGAAAAACCGACAGGCTCGGTGAACTCTTCATCTTCAAACGCAAGAAGAAAACCGACGTTAAGTAGGTGGCCACTTACTTAAAAGGTAGGCCAGTTGTCGTAGCATGCTCAGTTGAGGCTGATGCGAGATATTTCCGTTCGCCAATACCCACTTATAAACCAAGCAACAAACATGAAATTTCCACATATCTTCCCCACGCCACGTCCCCTCCATCTGTGGCTCGCAAGCCTTGCCCTCCTGCTATCGGCCTGCTCCACCACGAGCCATCTGCCAGAAGACGAGCAACTTTATATCGGTATCGACCACATCTCCTACGACGGCACGCCGCTTTCGTCAAAGCATAAGGCCAAGCAGGATTCAGCGGGCGTCATCACCTCAATTGGTAATGCCGTTGAGGCGGTGGGCGACGTGTTGCGTGGCAACGGCACGAAAGCGCTCGAAGAGCAGATGAAGGCGCCCGAAAAACGTAAACTCTCAGCCGAGGAGCGCAGGGCGGAAAAGAAGCGCCGAGAGGCGGAACAAGCTGCTTTCGCCACTGCAAAAGAAGAAGTGGAGGCCGTTTTGGCCTATCCGCCAAACTATGCCCTTTTCGGATCTTCTTCCATGCGTTCGCCCTTCCCCGTGGGGCTGTGGGTGTATAATGGTTTCGTTGACCATCAGGAAGGTCTTGGAAAATGGATTTTCAAGACCTTCGCCGCCACTCCCGTCTATGTCAGCACGGTGAGTCCGGAGATGCGTACCCGCGTGGCGGCAAACACGCTCCACAACTATGGATTTTTCAGTGGGCGCGTCAATAGTGAAGTGCTTCCGCAGCGAAATCCGCGAAAGGCAAAGGTGGCTTACAGCGTTTATGCCGGACCGCTCCATCGACTCGACTCCATTGCCTATCTCAATTTCCCTGCCCGCGCCGACAGCCTTTTGCGGGCCACCGAGGGCCAGCGCCTGCTCAGAAAGGGCGACGCCTTCAGTGTGGTCAATCTCTCCAACGAGCAGACACGCATAGAAAATCTCTTCCGCGAAAACGGCTACTACTATTATTCGGCAGCCTACACCACCTACCGTTCCGACACCCTCATGCGGCCTGGTTTCGTTCAGCTGCGTGTGGCCCCCCTGGCAGACCGTCCTGAGCGCGTGCGCCATCAATGGCACATGGGCCACACGTATATCAGTATGCGCCGCGCAGACCTCGATCAGCTTGACCAGTCGGTGCAAGGCCGCACCTTCACCTTTAATTATTCTGGCAAGAAAATGCCGCTTCGTGCCCCTATGTGGTTCCGCGCTGTCAGTCATCGCAAAGGCGAACTCTTTCGCTTGAGCGACAGCAACACGACGCTCGAAAAGCTCGGCGCTATGGGCGTGTTCAGTCAGATTGATGTCAACTATGTGCCGCAGGACACCACGGAAAACTGCGACACGCTCGATCTCTATATCTCCACCGTCATGGACAAACTCTTCGACAGTAGTTTTGAAATGAATGCCACGCTGAAGAGCAACCAGCAGGTAGGTCCTGGCGTTTCCTATGGCATCTCCAAGCGCAATGCTTTCCGTGGCGGCGAAAAAGTGTCGTTCAAGATTTTTGGCTCTTATGAATGGCAAACGCGTTCTGGGCGCGGCGGGGGCAATTCCCTGCTCAATTCCTACGAACTCGGCACGGAACTTTCTCTTGAGTTTCCGCGCTTCATGATGCCTGTTGTCCATCGGCGCCATTTCCGCATGCCGTCGTCCACCACCTTTGCGCTGAATGCCGACTGGAAAAATCGTGCTGGCTTCTTCCAGATGATGTCTTTCGGAGGAAACATCACTTATAAGTGGCACAAGACGCAGTCGACCAACCATGAGTTTACCTTCTTCAGTCTCGACTACGACCGCCTGATTCATAAGACCGGCACGTTCGACAGTATCATGACGGCCAACCCCGCGCTCTACGTGTCCATGCGCAATCAGTTTGTGCCTTCGATGAGCTACACCATCACTTATGCCTCTGCTGCCAACCATCGTAACCCCGTGTGGCTGCAGTTTTCAATCAAAGAGGCCGGCAACGTCACTTCGGGCATCTACGCCGCAGCTGGAAAGAAATTCAGCGAGCAAAACAAGAACCTCTTCGGAAGTCCCTTTGCCCAATTCGTGAAAGTCACCGCTGAAGGCCACGAAAACATCCGCCTCAATTCGCGCTTCAGTCTCGCGGCCCGCCTCTTCGCCGGCGCCATCTATAGCTATGGCAACAGTCGACGAGCGCCCTATGCCGACCAGTTTTATGTCGGCGGCGCCAACAGCGTGCGTGCCTTCACCGTGCGCACCATCGGTCCGGGACGCTATCGCAGCGACAACAGCAAGTATGCCTACATCGACCAAACGGGTGACTTCAAACTCGAGGCCAATGCCGAATTTCGTGCCCGTCTTTTCGGGTCGCTCCACGGCGCCATCTTCCTTGATGCCGGAAACGTGTGGCTCCTGCGTCAGGACGCCCAGCGCCCTGGAGGTGAGCTCACCATGAACAATCTCAAGCACATTGCGGTTGGCACGGGAGCCGGTTTGCGTTACGACCTCGATTTTCTTGTCCTCCGTTTTGATGTCGGCATTGGTTTGCATGCCCCATACCAAACGTCGCGTTCTGGATTCTATAACCTCGAACGCTTCAAAGATGGTTTCGCCTTCCATTTCGCCATAGGCTATCCGTTCTGATTCGAAAAAGGGGCGCATTTAGGCAGGAACTGACTCGTCCTCCAAAATATTTAAATCAGATTTTTTAAAACCACCCATAAGCATAGGGTGTTCAAAATTCCAGAAAAATCAAGGTTGGCAAAGAGGTGCCAGCACCCCTGACAAGTAGGGTGTTCAAAATCTAGAAAAATACCTGCAATATTTATGGTCAAATAGTATAGCGGGTACGGCACCGCTGCCCCTGAAAGGGGCTCATATTCCAGGATAGGGGCTTGCCCCTATCTCTC
>ERZ1673698.1572-NODE-1572-length-20749-cov-32.774572_pt1 | contig 20749 bp, 22 predicted proteins | sample MGYA00580228_ERZ1673698 | MGnify/ENA primary metagenome ERZ1673698 (study PRJEB41218, sample SAMN15661768) | gut metagenome | host: Homo sapiens | place: Canada: London | collected 2015-08-20/2019-03-30 | study: EMG produced TPA metagenomics assembly of... | reverse complement strand
AGTTCGTTCCGTTTCCGTGGTTCTGTTGCGGCTCTTCGGGTCGGCGGAACACGCGGGACGGTCTGAATCGGGTTGCGAAATCGGGCTTCGCTGCAAGTTCGTTCCGTTTCCGTGGTTCTGTTGCGGCTCTTCGGGTCGGCGGAACACGCGAGGCGGTCGAAATCGGGCTTCGAAATCAAGCTTCGGCGTGAGGAATGTTTTTCGGAACGGAAAACTTCCTTTGATTATATCTTTGTTTATAATATAAAAAGGAAAGGGTGGTGCCGTTGGTGGTGACACCCGTGTCCCGCTTTCGAGGATAAGTATTTGTAAATCAGTGCGGTGGGTAGTGACACCCGCGGTGCCATCGGTGTCCCGCTTTACGGATTTACGTAGTTTTTAACATTTTAAAAATTAAAAGGATGTGAGGTGTCTGGAGTTAAAGGGCCCTGGAAAACAGGGATTTATGGCGCTTTCGAGGCGTCTGTTGAAGGCAATGTTCGACGAAATGTACGGCAAGACGCATACCGATGCGGAAGCCTACGTGTATTTGCTTATGAAGGCATGCTTCAGCGATCAGGGGGAAGGACCGGAGGAGCTGAAAAGGGGGGAAATGGAGTATTCGCTGCGCGAGCTGAGCTTGCGTTTCGGATGGAGCAAGAGGAAGGTGATACGTTTTATCACACGGCTGGAGCTGGCAGGGGTGGTGAGCACGGCGCACACCACCCACGGCTCGAAGCTGAAGCTGCTGTATTACGAGGAACTGTGCCACCTGAAGGTGAGCCGCAAGTCGGGCGAGCGTCCCAAGAACCTGACCGACGAGTCGTTCGATGTGTTCTGGGAGCAGTACCACGCACTGACGCAGCAGCCTGCGGTCGACATCGAGGCGACGCGCAAGGCGTGGGGCAAGCTGACGCTGTCCGAACGGGAGGAGGCTATCGGCAACATGGAGATGTATCTCTGTCTGCTGCCGTCCATCGACAGGGCAAGGTCGGCGCTCAACTATCTGCTGATGAAGAGTTTCGTGATCAACTGAGGGGTGCCGGACGTAAGAATTGGATGATCTGACTATGAAAAAGATTTGTTTTCCGAGAATTCGGAAAGGCTATGGAAAACTGGTTTCTGTGTTGCGGCGCAGGGGAGGACGAAAGCGGACGGAGCAATTGCCGGTGCAGGGGAGTGAGGCGAAACGATGTGAGGATGAGCAGATTGCGGTGGAACAGCGTGAGGTGGTGCAGCGTGAAGATGAACAGCGTGGAGATGAGCATCGCGGAAAAGCCGAAGCGTGCAATCAGCAGCAATGTTCTTTGCGGGAGTTTTGTTTGAAGAGGTTCTCCGAAAAGCGGGATGCTCATGCTGCCGACGGTGCTTCTCCGGATAAAGCGAAACGGTGATGTATCAGGTTGAATTTCAGGCGATGCAGCGTGAGGTGGTGCAGCGTGAAGATGAACAGCGTGTAAATGAGCATCACAGAAAAGCCGAAGCGTGCAATCAGCAGCAATGTTCTTTGCGGGAGTTCTGTTTGAAGAGGTTCTCCGAAAAGCGGGATGCTCATGCTGCCGGCGGTGCTTCTCCGGATAAAGCGAAACGGTGATGTATCGGGTTGAGTTTCAGAAGATGCAGCGTGAGAATAAGCATCTACTTGATTTTCAGCAGATACTACTTCAAGAATTAGAAAAACAACAGTAAAATTATTTTTAAAGATTACAGGAGGAATGATTTACGCAGAAGAAATAGAAAGAGCCGTTTTAGGAGCCTGTCTGCTGGAGCGGACGGCACAGTCGACGGCACTGAAGAGCCTGCGGGCGGAGATGTTTTACATTACGGCGCACCGGGCGGTGTTCGAGGCGATCAGCGCACTGTATGCGCGGGGAGCGGCGGTGGACATGCTCACGGTGTGCGAGGAACTGCGTGCTTCGGGACGGCTGGACGAGGCGGGAGGTCCGTTTGCGGTGGCGAAGCTGGCGGGCGAGGTGGCCACGTCGGCGCACTTGGAGTATCACTGCACCATCTTGTTCCAGTACTTCCTGCGCAGGCGACTGGTGGAGGTGCTGACGCGGGAGCTGGCGGCGGCAAACGACATGACGTGCGACGTGTACGATGTGCTGATCGGCACGCAGCGGGAACTGGGGGCGCTGCTCGACGACTCGCCGCTGGAGAATCACCTGCACCCCATGCCGGAGGTGATGGAGGACACGGTGGCGCTGGTGGACCGCCGGCAGGAGCTGTCGGTGAACGGACTCACGGGGGTGCCTACGGGCTTGCAGCGCCTGAACGAGATGACGGGGGGATGGCAGCCGGGCAACCTGATTTTCACGGCGGCGCGTCCGGCGGACGGAAAGACGGCACTCGACTTGTTCTTTGCGCGTCAGGCGGCGATGGCGGGGGTGCCGGTGGTGTTCTTCACGCTGGAGATGACGGCTTCGGAGCTGGGCGAGCGTATGGTGCTGGCGGAGAGCCGTGCCGACCCGCTGCGCATCCGGCAGGGGAAGCTCACGGCGGAGGAGGTGGAGGATGTGCATCGCACGGCGGAACGGATGAGTGCGCTGCCGGTGCATGTGGACGATACGCCGTACATCAACGTCGATCAGTTGTGTGTCATCGCCAAGTCGCTGCGGGCGAAAGGGGAGCTGGGGCTGCTCATCGTGGACTATCTGCAGCTGCTTGCCACGGTGAACCCGGGGCGTACGCGCGAGCAGGAGGTGGCGGAGTGCAGTCGCAAGCTGAAGGGGCTGGCACGTTCGCTGGGCTGTCCGGTCATCGTGTCGAGCCAGCTCAACCGTCAGGCGGAGGATCGGGCGGGGAGTCCGGAGCTGCGTCACCTGCGCGAGAGCGGGGCGATAGAGCAGGATGCCGATCTGGTGATTCTGCTGCACCGTCCGGAGCGGTATCACATCCGGGTGGATCCCGACACAGGCTGTTCGACCAGGGGAATGGGTATCGCTACCCTCGCCAAGCATCGTAACGGGGCGACGGGGAAAGTGTATTACGGGTACAATCCCAGCATGACGAAAATCGGCGAGTTCGAGGGCGTGCATGTGGCTGTACCGGGAAAAACGTATAAGGAGAAAAAAGATGAAGGAAAGATCGGTGACATATTCGGTGGTGCCGCGCGTTGATCCGCGGGACCTTTCGGCGGGGGTGACGTACTACGCCCGGGCTCAGGCGCGCGGGGTGGTGTCGCTTGCCGACATGGCGGTGCGCATTCAGGAGCGTTGCACGGTGACCAAGGCGGACACGCTGGCGGTGCTCACGGCACTGGAGGAGGAAATAGGCAACGGGCTGTGCAACGGGGAGATTATCCGTCTGGGCGACATCGGTTCGCTGCAGGTGGGGGTGAAGAGCGAGGGCGTGAAGTGCGAGGCCGACTTCCGTCCGTCGATGCTGGGCAAGGTATGGGTGCATTTTCGTCCGGGCACCGTACTGAAGGAGATGATGGACGATTTGGCCTTCGAGCGGGTGGCTCCGCACAAGAAGGTGGTTCGACGTAAAAAGTGAGGTGTACGATGAAAAAAGATGAATCCGACGGAACATTCCGTCTGCGTATCTACGGCAAGGCAGAGCTGGCTTGCCTGTATTTTCCGAACCGTTCGCCGGAAACGGCACGGCGCAACTTGTACCGGTGGATGTACCGCTGTCCTTCCATCCGCGAGGGACTGGCGGCGCTGGGACACGACAAGCATCGCAAGTTTTTCCTGAAACCGGAGGTGGAGGTAATCGTAAGGGGGCTGGGAGAGCCGTAAAGGACGAGAGGTCAATCTCGATTTTTGGTATTAAGACAATTTTACTTACGCTTCGATAATTTTATTTTCGAAGACGGATTTTTTACTAATTTATTTTGTAGTTTTGAAGTGTTAATAATTTTACAACACCGATATTGTTAGAATAAAATTGTAAAAATACTATAAAAATGAGATATTTCCTCCTTATTATATTATCTTTTGTTGTCGTGGTGGGATATTCTGCTCCGGGATTGAAAAAATTGCGGGAGCAGGCTTCCCTGTTTCCGATGGAGTCCTTGGAGCAGATTGACAGCCTGCAGCAGAAGGCACAGTACCCGTCGTATAAGTTGGATTATATCCGTTCGTGCGCTTATTTCCGTCTGTCGATGTTTGGAAAAGCGCTGGAGTGTGCCGAGAAAGCCTACCACTCGGTAGAGATAAAATCGGACACCGTGCTGTACCGTCGGGTATTTATGATACTGGCGGAGTCGTCGGTCTTTGCGTTTTCGCTGGACAAGGCTACCCGTTACATCCGCAAGGGCAAGGAGTATGCTACTTCGACTTCGGATCATGTCATGCTTGCCGGCATGCTGTTGTCCGAAGGTTATCTGTACCGCAGGCTGAGCCTGAGCAAGAGGGCGTACGAATGTATGTTTCAGGCGGAGAAGCTGCTGGAAGGAGGGGAATCGGAGGCCGAGGTTTACTACCTTTCGCATGCGTATGGCTTCCTGATGATGTCCTACATCAGCGACCGGAAGTATGCTGAGGCATGGCAGGTAGGGCTGAAGCGGAGCAAGCTGCTTCCCCGCCTGCCGGAGCTCAGGCGCGACAACCAGTCGGGCTATCTGTACAGCAAGATGGCTTTTCTTGCCCATATGCTGGGAAAGGAATCCGAGGATAAGAAGTATTACGAGTTGTTTCTCGGTACCCATTTCTCGAAAACCCTTGTGGGGCGTCTGGAGATAAACGACTACCTGCTTACCATGAAGAAGTACGACCTGGTTATCGGGAACGCGCTGGCGTACGTCAGGGAGATGGACCGGCGTGATACGCTCAACATTTCGTATTTGCGGCTTCTGCAGCAGGCGTGTGCGGCTTACGAGGCAGTAGGAGACTACCAGAGTGCCTATGCATTGGCAAAGCGCAGGCTGTCTGTCCAGCAGGCGATGCGGCTGAATAACGAGCGCAACTATCTGCTGGAGAACGCCGACTTGTTTAATGCGATGGCTGCCCGGGAGAAACTGGAGAAAACGGAGGAGAAGTTGCGCGTACAGAGTATCTGGCTCGGTGTGCTGACGGCCGTCTTGCTGCTGTCGCTGCTGACGCTGGGGAGCTTTATGCGGAAAGGTGGAAAGATGCGCATTCGGATTGTGGAGCTGGAGAAGCTGCGTCAGGTGCAGCAGTATCTGCTGAGAAAAGGACAGTCTGCCGGAAGGGAAGCAGCCGGTACCGGCAAACCGGAGGAAAAGGCTGCGGAAGAAGAAGTGGAGCAGGCGGTACCGGAAGTACCCAGAAAGGGGACGCTTTCGCACCTCCCGAACGAGGAATTGTTTGCCCTTTTCGACAGGAAGGTGCGTCAGGAGAAACTTTACCTCGACTACAGTCTGGGGCGCGACCAGTATGCGCGTGTCATGGGAGTGGACAAGAACCGTTTTGCCGGTGTGCTGAAAGAGTTCGGCAACACCAATCTGTCTGCTTACCTGAATAACCTGAGGCTGGAATATGCCATCGAGTTGTTTCACGAGAATCCCGAATGGCCTATCAGTAAAATAGCTGAACAAAGCGCCATTCCTAATTTGTCTACATTTTATCGTTTGTTTAAGGATAAATATGGCATGAGCCCTAATCTTTTTCGTAATAAAATATAAAAACAAGAGTCGGAATTTCTTCTTATATTGTCCATCTTGGCTTTTTGTAATCTGTTCTTAATAAGGTTGTTAGGACTTTTTAGTAATATTTTCTGTTGTTCTCTTTCTTTTCATACGACAGATTGAATATTAATTTTTGTTGACAGTATTTTAGCATTTGATAACTTTGTGCTACGTAAAAACTTAAGAGCAAAGGACTATGAGAAAACTGTTTGCATTAATAACCTTTCTGATAGCAGGTATGTCCGTTTCAGCCCAGAAAATAGCGGTCAAGACAAACCTTCTTTATGATGTAACCACAACGCTGAATGTGGGGGCTGAGTTTCGGGTAGCTCCCAAATGGAGCATTGATGTTTCGGGAAACTATAATCCCTTTAATTTAGGTGATGACCGGAAGATGAAGCACTGGCTGGTACAGCCGGAAGCGCGGTACTGGTTCTGTGAAGCCTTCAACGGACATTTTCTTGCTCTTCATGCACTGGGCGGAGGTTTTAACGTGGCAGATATGGACCTGAAGATCTTTCCTTCGTTCAAGGATTACCGGTATCAGGGAAACATGTACGGCGTGGGACTGGGCTACGGCTATCAGTTCGTGCTGGGAAACCGCTGGAACCTGGGACTGGAAATCGGGGCGGGATGGATCCGTGCCGACTATGATATGTACGACTGTCCGCACTGCGGCGAGTGGAGAGGCTCGGACACAAAGGATTACTTCGGGCTGACCAAGGCGGCGGTATCGTTGATTTACATAATTAAATGATGGAGGAACGTACGATGAAGAAATATATCTTTTCTGCAGCAATGTTGTTTGCCGCTGTTTCGGCAGGGGCGCAGGTGCCTTATCTGGAGGCGGTGAACATCGACGGACCGCAGGTGACGAAAACGGCGGACCGCAAGGCGAACGTGAAAATGGAAATCGGGCTGGATAACCTGAAGATGAACCGACAGCATTCGCTGCGGGTGGTGCCGGTCATCGTGGCAGCCGACGGCAGCATGGAGCAGGAGTTGCCTCCGTTTGTCATCAACGGAAAGACGCGCGACAGGGTACAGCAGCGTGCACGTGTCTTGAACGGTGAAGAATTCAACGAGGACGCGCTGCTGGTGGTGCGCCGCGACAACGGTTCGGAACAGACGGTTTCGTATGAGGCATCGGTGCCTTTCAAGCGGTGGATGATAGACGGAAGCGTGGAGCTGCGAGCATACGTCACGGGCTGTGCACAGTGTGAAGAGGGTAGCGAAACGGCTTACGGAGGCACTATATTCCCTGCCATGAATCCGGTGTACGTGGCTCCGTTCATCGAGCCGAAGGAAGAAGAGGTGAAACGCCGCTCGGAAACGAGGGTGGCACGGCTAGAATTCCGCCAGAACAGCGACCGCATCGATGCGGCTTACAAGCAGAACCGCGCGGAACTGGCGAAGGTGAAGGAGTCGTTTCAGGTGGTGCGCGACAATCACGACCTCACGATTACAGGCATTTACGTAACGGGCTATGCGTCGCCCGAGGGTACGATGAAATACAACATGGACTTGTCGAAACGGCGTGCGCAGGCGTTTACCGACTATGTGCGCCGCGACCTGGACGGAATAGACCGCTCGCTGTACCATGTAGCGTGGAAGGGCGAGGACTGGGACGCACTGCGCAAGGAGGTGGAACGTCGTACGGATCTGGAACAGCAGCAGGAGATTCTGCAGCTGATAGATGGCTGCGGCGACGACAAGGATGCCTGCGAGGCGGAACTGAAGAAGCTGGTGCCGGCAGCGGTATATACCAAGCTGGTGAACGAGGTGTATGCTCCGGTGCGCCGCAACGAGTACCGCATAGAGTATAACGTGCGTCACTTTACCATAGAGGAAGGACGCAAGATGATAACCGAGAGCCCGCAGCTGATGAGCGTGAGCGAGATTCACAAGGTAGCGGACAGCTACGGCAAGGGTACGCCGCAGTACATCGACTGCCTGCTGACGGGTGCGAAGACTTACCCGCAGGACGTGACGGCGGTGAACAATGCGGCACTGGCACTGCTGGAGGCACAGCGTGCCGGCGAGGCTGTGGCTCTGCTGGAGAAGGCTCCTCAGGACGGTGCGCTGCTGAACATGCTGGGTACGGCATACGTGAAGAACGGTCAGCCGGAAAAGGCGGTTGAAGCGTTCGGACGGGCTTCCCAGGCGGGCTATGCTCCTGCGGCAGAGAATCTGAAGGCGCTGCAGGCGTATCTGGACCTGATGGCGGAATAGGAAAACAGATGAAATGAGAATAATTAGATATGAGAGTATTAACTTTTAAATTTTTGTATTATGAAATTTTCTAAGAGTTTATTGTGGGCGTTTGCAGGTTTGGGTTTGTTTGCCTGCTCGAATGAAGAAGTAGTACCAGAAGGTGGTAACATGGAAGGAAATTCTACAGTAACTGTAAAAATTAACCTTCCTAAACTGCTTACCGAAAGTCGTAGTGGAAGTGGAATTTTAGCTGGTACAGAAACTGCAGGTACTACTGGAGATCAGACACCTGTTGAAATCGGAGCTGAAGGCGTGAAAGTGACTTTGTATGCAGCTTCAGGAAGTTCTGAACAGACTGTAACTATGAGCCAAGATGATATACGGACGGGATCTGTTACTTTTGCAAATGTTCGTACACCGCAGCGTGTGGCAGTTTCTGTCAATGGAGGTACGGATGATGCCTTGACTATTGATGCGATAAATACAGCCAAACTGGCTGCTCCTTTGTATGCTGAATCAGCTGCATTTAATCTTGATGATGAAACAGGTAATTATACTATAACTGTAACTCCTGAGCCCAGATATGCTCGTCTGGAACTGTCCGGTATTTCTCATGATACGGATCATGGCACAGGTAATTCTTGTATTTTCAAGACTGCTAATCTTGCAGGTATGTTCCTTGATAATGTATGGGTGACAGAAAAAAGTAATGCGGGTATGGTGAATGTAGCTGCCGATGCTGGTATTTGGAATAAAATCAATACAGCTGCTTATGCCTCTCCTACATGGAGTACCTTAGGTGGTGATTTTCTGGCTGGTACTACATGGCCTGCTGCAGGAAATTGCTATGCATATAGTTTGTTCGGTGAAACTCAGCTGCCGTCTGTAGTATTTGTCTTGGATGGTGCTACTTTGGAATTTAATAGTGGAGTTCAGATGGCTGGTTATACACCAGGTGCTAATCTGTATGCCAGAGTAAGTAAGTTCATAATTAACAAACCAACTGATTGGGATACTAAGAAGGAAGAATATAAGACTAAATATGGTGTAGATGATAACGGTGTATTTACCTCATTCAAGGATGGTAACATCTATCAGATAAGCGATATCGCTATTCCTGATAAAGCATGGGGTACTACTCCGGGTGGAGGAACAGACGTGAGTGTAATCGCAACTGTAAACGTTTTGCCTTGGACTATTGTAGAAGGTACCGTAGAATGGTAATCGCCTACTTGTAACAGATAAACAACGCTTCAGCGGAATTGCTCCGCTGAAGCTACTCTTTCGAACATACAGATAATAAAAAACCTTAAATGAAAATAATGAAACAGATAAGATATATAATCATGGCGCTGGTCGCTGCCGTCCTGACGACCGGCTGTGTAAAAGAAGATCTGGATGAGTGTGACAACGTCACGATTTATTTCCAGTATCTCGCCGACGGTGACAAGGACGTATTGTACCAGTATATGAGCAAGGTCGACCTGTATGTTTTTGATGAAAACGGACACATACTGGGAGTCGGCTCATATAATCAGGACGAATTGAAAAACTTTGAAGTAGTTCCGTCTTTTAAACTGCGGCTGGGACAACGCTACAAGGTGGTGGCTGTAGGCAATGCCTACGATCATACAGAGGTGGTAAACTATGCCACGGAAACGAACTTTGCCAATATTTATCTTCAGGATCCGGCATGGAGCGATCCGGACATTCCTGTAACCAATCACGACTACAATTACCTGGGCGAAAAGGAATTTGTTATGCCCCAACAGGAGGGAGTAATGTATCGTGACACAGTGACTCTCTATAGTGCACATATTAAGGTGGATGTGGAGATTCACGGACTTCCTGCTCCTGATGTTACCCGTCAGGATGCCGGAATACCTTATGAGCTGAGCTTTGAGAATTCGAATGCTCAGACTTCTTTAAAAAATGAAATTAATCTGGAACAAAAGGGTACTATCTATCCTGAGTTGATTTATGATAACGAAAATCAGTGTTACCGTACGCAGAATCTCGCCTTGTTCCGTATGGACGATACGAACGGGGAGCTGAATGCAGACTATTGTGAACATAGTCTGGTACTAACCGACAAGAATACGGGACAGGAACTTGTGCGCGGCAGCATTTATAACTATCTGGTACGTAATGCTGATGTCATTGATGTGACGAAAGAGGAGGCCGAACTGCCTATTTCTATTGAATTTCACGATGCCGGTGTAGAAATAAAACTTCCCGACTGGGTCATTGTGGAAGGTAAACCGGACTGGAACTGATTTTAAGGAGGAATACTGATGAAGACACTGAAACAATATTTGGGTATCACCTTACTCGTACTGACGGCAGGAATGACCGGGTCGTGTGTAAAGGACAGCCTACCGGAAACGGATGGGAGTACAGACTCCGAAGGTACTGCAACGGTTACGCTGCATATAAATGATTCACGCAGTGGGGGTACTTCGCCGGTAGAGGCTGGCGAGGGGATAAAGACGCTGCGCGTGATTGTGCTGGATGCCGGAAATAAGGTAGAGTTTAATTATAAGCAGAGCTTCGGAAATGAGACGGATCCGCAGACCGAAAAAACGGTTACTTTTTTGGGGATGACTACCGGAGCTAAGAAATTTTATGTGGTGGCAAACGAGGAGAGCCTCGACTTGACTGATGATGACTATCCTGCAAAGGGTACTCTGGTAACCAATCCGAATGATTTACTTAATAAGGTAATAACGGATACCGAACGCAGCCATTTCCCGAAACTGAAAGGTGAAGTAACAAGTCTGCCTATCACAGGGTATAAGGAAGAGACGATTACTACCGATATTAAAAATCTTACCATAGAAACTTATCATGCCGTGGCGAAGATTGTGTTTAAGGTAAAAAACACGTCGTCGGAGGACATTACCTTGACCGGGTTTAGTTTGGGACAATTTTTTGCCGACCGGACTTATCTGTTTCCATCGGCAACCGGACAATTGACAGGTGTGAATTATGCTACGTTTGCCGGAACAGTTGACGAAACATTTACTGCGGGTGCTGCTGAAGCCGAGTATTTTACTTGCTATCTGTATGAAACACCCGAAGACAAGAAGACCGATTTTAAGGTAACGCTGTTTACGGATAATCAGGATCTGGACTTGCCGGAGGCGACTATCAACCTGAATGAAACAACGGATTACGTGGTGAAACGGAATACGGTGATTAATATTGTGGCGACTATCAGTAAAGAAACTTCTGTGGAAGTTCCTGATATTGAGTTACAGTGGCAGGTGGTCGGCTGGAATCCGGAAACGAATGATGTACCCAGTTTTAATTGAAAGGAGGAATGACTATGAGAAAGATGAAACTGATATATGTGTGGCTGTTGGGGCTTGTGACAGTGCTGACCGCCTGTGCAGACGAAGAAATTGTGAATGGTTACAATATCAAGGAGGGTGTGCCGGTAACGGTAAACCTGAAGTTCAATGTGGCTGCAAGTGCTGTGGAATCGCGTTCGGCACAGGATGCTACGGTAGAGCAGACGGTACAGCGACTGTTTGTCATTGCTTTCAAGCGAAACGGGGAGATATCGGGCAAAACTTATCTGCAATCGGTCAATACTACGGGTTCTGGTACTGTGACCTTGGATATGTATTCGGGTACAGGACAACAGATTTTTGCCGTTGCAAACCCAAACTCCGGAGTAGGAACGCTGAGCTATGAACAGTTGGAGGCGGTAACGAATCTGGATGACTTCAAGGCTTTGTCTTCTCAGTTACGCACGGGAAATGAGCTGAGTGTGGAGCGTATGGCTTTTCTGATGTGCGGACAGCTGGAGGACATAGCGGTAGATACAGATGGAAATCTGGTAGGGGCTGCCAGTAAAACAATAAATCTGGAGCGGGTGGATGCGCGTATCACCTTTAATGTGGGGGTAGATGGTAGTGAGAAAGGATATACCAACATGACGTTCACTCCCAAATATTATCGGGTGGAGAATATTCCGCAGGGAACTTATCTGGTGCCTCGCGACAACGAAGATTATGCGGCAACTATGGAAACCGGATATGCTTCGATGCAGGCTGCCGGAAAGGAATATTATTTTGACGAAGCAAAGCGTGAGAACGACGATTGGTCGTATTTTGAGTTCTATCTGCTGGAGAACCGTCGCCAGCCAACAGAGGAACAGAAAATTACTAAGGAAAAGAAAGATGCTTCTTATTCGGAGGTACAGAACCTGTATGCCTTGCGTGAAAAGAGAGCGAAAACAGAGAATAAGGTCGACGAAACAAAGCCAGGGCAGGAGTATGTGCCGGGCGACTTTGTCTTTGCTCCGGAAAACTCGACGTATGTCACGATACGGGGTACGCTTTCCTTTGAGGATAGTGAGGGATATTTTTATAATGCCGATGTGACGTATACCGTGCATCTGGGTAGTACGGGAAGTGATCCTGATAGCGAAACACTGGTGAACAACTATGATGTCTGCCGCAATACGCACTATACGTATAATGTGACTATTACGGGAGTAGAATCGATGCGGGTTGAGGTTGTGAGCGATAAAGAAGAACGTCCCGGAGTAGAAGGAGATGTAATTAAGGCAGGTGGTGAGGTGGTAGATCTTGACTCTCACTACGGACGTGCGAAATTCTCGTTGACGAGAGGGGATATAAAGGCTGGTTTGTCGTGGGCTATCAGTACTCCGTTTCAGCGCGGACTGAAGGTGTTCGACCGTAGTAACTATACAAAGGATAAAAGCGAGGACGGTACTGTGGTAAGTGATGCTACAAATTTGTCCTATGAGCAGGTGGAAAATCTGAAGACGGATCGTTCTCTGAACGATTACCGCTGGGTACAATTTGCCATTAATCAGGAATGTGTTTTGAAAGAGACTGGAAAACCTGTTCCTACTTCAGCTTTTGCCAAATATCCGGGATATAAGGCTTATTCCTCGACAGACTTGGTGGATGAACAGGCTCCGGCGTTTGGAGGTGAAGGGTATCATTATAGTGGTTCTACGGCTATTTATAGTCAGGATGTGGTGCTTTACGACGTGAACCAGTTGCTGAACCATCTGTTTATCGAGGCGAATAAGAGTGAAGAGCAAGGTTGTGATTTGTTTCTTAAGGATGGGGGAGTCTCATATGATGATGATGCGGAAGTTACCATTACTGCCTTTATCGATGAATATGTGTATAAGTATAATCCTACCGAAGTGTATTATGAGATACCTACAGCGCTTAATGATGGAGATCCGGATTTGACTTTATGGAAAAAGTTTGTAAACGCAGAAAACCGTATGCTGCATATTTGTGTGGAAGGCGCACAGTATAGTCCGGATGGAAATACTTCGTGGGCTGAGAGTGTGATTACCTTCTCGCAGCGGCCTATCTATACTTTCTACGATCCGGACAGCGATGTAAGTACGGCATGGGGTACGGAGTTTAAGAATGAATCGGAAGATGCGGAAGATGGTACTGATAAGAATCTTCCGGCTACCAGTAGTGCTCTTAATGATATAAATTGGATTAAAGACAATAATACCTTTGACGATGGACGTAAGAATACGCTGGAAGTGCTTGGTCAGATTACTGATTTGAAGTGGACGGATGTGCTTTATCTGAATGATGGTGATTACGGACGGCTTAAAGATAAGTATAAAAGTGTATGGTTCGCCTGCCTGGGGCGTAACCGTGATCTGGATGGGGACAATATCGTAGATCAGGATGAAATCCGCTGGTATCTGGCTTCGGTAGACCAGCTGACAGATATCTTTATTGCTGAAGCTGCCGTGCCCAATGCGAAGCTGTATTCCCAAAATGCAACATCTGCGAGTGTGCCGCTGGAGCATGTCATCAGCAGTACGTATCATACGATAACTACTACTGGTAACTGGGGGAATAGAAGTACTACGATGAAGCCGTGGATTATCTGGGCAGAAGAAGGAGCCTCCCGAGGGGTGTATGATGATAGTGGTGATGACGCTGATGACCTACATACGTACCGCTGCTTGCGTAATCTGGGATTGTCATTGAATGATAAAGATAGCGATTTGGATGACTATGTTATATCAAAAGATGAAAATGGAGATATTATAACAAAGGATAGGGAGGTAAATGTAGGCAGTGAAACTGTAACGTATACGGAACGGTTCATCGATTTGTCCCGTCTGGAACCGAATACACTGCGTGCAGCGTTGACTGGTGGTATTTTGCCGCAAAACAAGGAACGCGATGACAACAATCGCCCTTATCGGAAATTCGCGGTGCTGGTGAGTGCGGAAGGTAGTGGAGGGAACAGTTCTTATACCAATACTAGTGGGTTGTATCCTAATGGTGGAACGACTCCTTGGACAAGTGTATGGGATAGTGAAGAGAATGGTAATCCTTGTCCGGAAGGGTATCGTGCACCGAACCTGCGTGAACTGATGCTTATGTATACTACTTATCCAGATTTGTTTGAGAATGCTTTTGGTGGTCAATATTCATTTTATTTATGTAAGACCGGATTTAGTTTTGATGGGTGGCCTGGTTATACTGACGACAGACCAGGATTTGTATACATATATGAGTCTAATGCTGACTACGGAAACCTGAAGTTGCTTCAAGACAGGGAATCGGGGAATGGAGGTAAAGTCCGCTGTGTGCGTGATGTGATAGGAGAGTAAATATATCGGGCAGAAGCTGAATGTATAATCGATAGACGGGGTGTGAACCTCACGTTTGCGGTATCGCGGCGTGGTTCACATCCCCGTTTTTTGTGTGTATGCTGCATCACAAACTTAACACTATAGGTTTGAACGCTTTTTCAGAATCGGATGAAGAGAAAATGAGTAAAATCATTATATTTGCATATGTATCATCAACAGCTGTAGATATGGATTATGATATAAAGGATAAAATGGAGTGGACGATTATTTTCATTAGAGAGTTCGGACGTAAATACGGACTTTCGATGAAGCAGGCATTCAATTACCTGAGTCGTTTCAAAGGGATTGATTTTATCGATCGCCATTATGATTATGTGCATACTCAGTCGTTTGCTTCGATGGTGGACGATATAGCTGAGTATTGTCACCGTCACGGAGGGGCGCTGGTATGAGGCTGTATCATGGGACGAATAAGGAGTTTCAGGAAATTGATTTGCTGAAGTCTAAACCTAATAAGGATTTTGGGAGAGGTTTTTATCTTTCAGCAGATTACAATCAGGCTTTAAATATGGCGCATGTGAAAATGGAACAGCTGGAATCCGGAAGCCCTGTTGTGTTGGAATATGAAATAAGCGAAGATGCATGGGACAGTTTGCGCGTATTAAGGTTTGAAAATTACTCTGAAGAATGGGCTAAATTTATACTTTTAAACCGTAATAATCCGTCTGATCAGCCTGTTCATGATTATGATGTGGTAATAGGACCTATTGCTGACGATAGAGTGGGAGTACAGTTATGGAAGTATGAAAATCATTCAATTGATTTGCCTACACTTGTCCGTAATTTGCAATACATGAAAGGAGTAACAATACAATATTTTTTCGGTACGGAACGTGCTATAAAATACTTGAAGCGAATATGAATGAGAAAAAGGAAATGATGGCAGATATGGTAAAGAACCTTACACTGTTACTGATGGAGAAGAATAGGGAATTAACAATGGAACAGGCGCTTTCATTTGTTTTTAACTCGGATACGTATCAGAAAGTAATGAATGAGGAGGCTGCATTTTATTATCAGAGTCCTAAGTATGTTTTTGCTTTTTTGGAAGAAGAACTGTTAACAGGAAAGATCGGATAAAGCTTTTATCCTGATTAACATATAATATGCCCTGCATCACAAACTTAATGGAAGGTAAAAAGTACTTCTAAAAGGCACTATTTTTTTTCGGAGCTAGAGTGTGTTACCGTTACGTGGGAGGCAGAATAAAGAATCCCGCTCTTTAGCGGGATTCTTTATTCTATTTTTAGGTTTATACGAATTTAATTTCACCAATCTCGTTTGCAAACGCATGCAGAGATTTTTCAATTTTTTCGACGGTTGTTTTTGAAGGTTTCCTTCTGCCTGTGACGTAGTGACTTAACTGCCCTTGATTGACACCTGTAATGCGTGCCAGACCTGCCAGCGAGAAGGCATAGGCATAGTAATTAAGAAAAGATGCTACATCATAAATAAAATTGAACTCGACATCAGGAAACTTTTTTCCGTTCATGTCATACACTTTCTTCATTTCGTCAACGGCTTCCAGAAAATCGCTTTTTGTTTCTTCAACGCTTTTTCCTTCTCCGATGCAACCGAATTCGCAGTTGTTGTCAGCAATGAAGGCTGAATAGGTGCCGTCAACCCCTCGTTCAATAACGACGTTGATTTTTTTGTTTGCCATAATAATGTCTTTTGTCTTGATAATTAATTTATCAAGTATAATAATATAGAAAATAAAAATATATGGTGTGAGATGGGGGGAATTAATCAATCCCCGCATCCCTTTTGATACTTTTCAATGTACCTGGTTTTACCTCTTCTGATTTATGGTGGCTTGTCTGAAAATATTTTCCTGTTTTGGGACTGTACCATGTGGGATGCCTTCCACTGTCATCCATTAGTTTACAACCAGATTTTTTTAGCAGCCTTTCGAGCTCGTTGTATTTCATTCCAGCCTCCTTTCTTTTTAAAGAGTTATAAATATATAACACACGATGTGTTACAATGCAAAGATACGAATATTAATATCATTTGCAAACTTTTTGATATTAATTTTAATATCATTTTCCCCGTCACGGAGGGGTGCTGTAAGATAAAGAAACCATTATATCTGACTTGTACGGGGGGTGAACCTCACGTTTGCGGTATCGCGGCGTGGTTCGCACCCCGTTTTTTTTTGTTTATTGTAACAATGTGTCCGCATGACGGACGGTGACGGACATTACCAAAACCGGGCTGTATATCTTTGTGATACAGAAAAGAAGTTTGAAAGCTTTCAACAGGTATTCGTTTTATTAATCATTTAAAAGGTAAAAAGATTATGGAAAGAGCAGTGACTTATTCGGTAGTGGCAAGAAAGAAACCCAACGACATGGAAGGGGAAGCCAAGTTTTATGCACAGGCGCAGGCGCGCGGCGAGATGGGAATCCGTGAGATGACGGAACGTATCCAGCAGATGTGTACGGTGACACGTGCCGATACCATGGCGGTACTGGTTTCGCTCGGTACGGTGATGCGTGAGGGACTGGCAGGCGGAGAAATCGTGCGTCTGGGCGACTTGGGTTCGTTTCAGATCGGACTGAAGAGCGAGGGGGCTGACGTGGAAGAGGATTTCCATGCAGGACTCATCAAGAAGGCGCACATCAATTTCCGTCCGGGAGCTGATCTGACGGATATCCTCACTTCGCTGAGCTACGAGCGTGTGGCGGTGAAGCCGAAAAAAGAGGAATAAACTATGATCCGGAAGCAGGTAAAACAAATAACAATGAGGAGGGGAAGGTATGACTGGAAAGGTGAAATGGATTTTACTCGGAATTCTGAAGTGCCTGTACTGCTTGCTCACAGGAAGAAAGGGGGGAAGCAGTGAGAAAAATTGACTTGATTGTGGTTCATTGTTCGGCTACGAGGGCAGACAAGCCGCTCTCGCCCGAACAGCTGGAACAGATGCACCGGCAGCGGGGCTTCAAGTGCTGCGGGTATCATTTCTATGTGAGGCGCGATGGAAAGATTTGTACCATGCGTCCGGTGCAGCAGGAGGGGGCTCATGCCAAGGGGTTCAACCGCAACAGCATCGGGGTGTGCTACGAAGGAGGGCTGGACGAACAGGGACGGCCTGCCGATACGCGGACGGAGCTTCAGAAGCGGGCGCTAAGGGTGCTGGTCAGGGTACTTGCCATGGACTTCCAGACACGGCGTATCGTGGGGCACCGCGACCTGAGCCCCGACCTGAATGGCGACGGGATTGTGGAACCGGAAGAGTGGACCAAAATGTGTCCGTGCTTTGATGTGGCTACGGAACTGTAAAATGTAAGAAGTAAAATATCTTTATGTAAGGTTTTTGTGTTTATATCTTATCAAAGTGTTATAAATGAAAGATATGTGATTTTTATCAAAATTTAACTATTGTATAAGTATTTGTAGATTAGTGTTTTAAATAAAGGGGTTCTTATAGTGAGCCCCTTTATTTTTAATGTTTATTAGCGTTTGTGTATACGTAAATTTGTCTGTTGAATTTGTGAAATCCTATATTTCTAAAGTTTTTGTTATGAAAATAGCTTTATTCGTAGTGTAATTCGTTCTTTTTAGTGTCTATTTGATATTGATGTGATATATGCAAGCTTATTTATCTCTTTTTCTATTATTTTTTGTTTTTTAATAAAATGCTATATATATTTGCCAACGTTATCAAAAAAATATTGGAATATGAAAAAGCGAATTACACTTTTTTGTGCCTTTTTGTTAATTGGCATAAGTCTGGCGATAGCTCAGGCTGTACAAGTGACAGGCTTGGTAGTTTCTTCGGAAGATAACATGCCTGTTGTGGGAGCTTCTGTTTTAGTAAAAGGAACTTCTAACGGTACAATTACGGATATCGACGGAAAGTTTACGCTGAAAGTAGACAAAGGGGCAAAGCTCGAGATCAGTTATATCGGTATGAAATCGCAGACGGTGACGGCCAAAAATAATATGAAGGTGGTGCTGGAATCGGATACGGAAGTGCTGGATGAAGTAGTCGTAACCGGTATGCAACGCATGGATAAGCGACTGTTCAGTGGTGCTGCCACTCAGATTTCCGGTGAGGACGTGAAGATGGATGGTCTTGCCGATATCAGCCGTGGTCTGGAAGGTAAGGCTGCCGGTGTATCGGTACAGAACGTTTCCGGTACTTTCGGTACAGCTCCGAAAATCCGTGTGCGTGGTGCTACATCCATCTACGGTAGTTCCAAGCCGTTGTGGGTTGTGGATGGTGTGATCATGGAAGATGCGGTAGAAGTAAGTGCCGACCAGCTTTCTTCGGGTGACGCCGAGACGTTGATCAGTTCTGCCATTGCAGGATTGAATGCCGACGATATCGAGAGCTTCCAGATCTTGAAGGATGGTTCTGCGACTTCTATTTACGGTGCGCGCGCCATGGCAGGTGTAATCGTCGTTACAACCAAAAAAGGTAAGGCTGGTTCCAGCAGAGTAAATTATACAGGTGAGTTTACCACACGTCTGGTGCCGAGTTACAATGATTTCAACATCATGAACTCTCAGGAACAGATGGGTATCTACAAGCAGATGGAGCAGAAGGGATGGCTGAACTTCTCGGAAACCGTACGTGCTGCCGAAAGCGGTGTATACGGCAAGATGTATCAGCTGATGAATACGTTTGATCCGAATACGGGGCTGCCGATGTTGCAGAATACGGAAAGCGCTCGCAACAGTTACTTGCAGGCTGCCGAATTCCGCAATACCGACTGGTTTGATGAGCTGTTCTCGCCGAGCCTGAGCCAGAACCATTCGGTAAGTATCAGCAGCGGTACGGACAAGTCGTCGTTTTATGCTTCTCTGAGTGCCATGTACGATCCGGGATGGTACAAGCGCAGTTCGGTAGAACGTTATACGGCAAATGTGAATTCTTCTTACAACATTTCGAAATGGTTGAGCTTTAACATGATTGCCAACGCCTCTTATCGTAATCAGGAGGCTCCGGGTACACTGGGACAGGATGTGGATGTGGTTTCCGGTGAGGTGAAGCGTGATTTCGATATCAACCCGTACTCTTACGCGCTGAATACTTCACGTACGCTCGACCCGAATGAGTATTATACCAGCAACTATGCTCCGTTTAATATCTTGAACGAGCTGGAAAACAATTATATGGACTTGAACATTGTGGATGTGAAGTTTCAGGGTGAACTGAAGTGGAAACCGATTGCGGGACTGGAATTCAGTGCACTGGGTGCTGTAAAGTATCAGGGTACCTCGCAGGAACACAAGATCAAGGATAATTCGAATCAGGCGGAAGCTTACCGTGCCGGACTGGATGACAAGACCATCATGGACAAGAACCCGTTCTTGTATACCGATCCGGACAATCCGTATGCATTGCCTATCTCGGTTTTGCCGGAAGGTGGTATTTACAGACGTACCGACTACAAGATGCTGAGCTACGACTTCCGTGGTACGGTGAACTATAACAAGGCATTCAACGAGGTACACCTGACCAACTGGTTCGGTGGTATGGAAATAAACTCCATCGACCGTACGAAGTCGAACTTCCAGGGCTGGGGTATGCAGTATGAAAACGGTGAAACACCTTATTACATTTATCAGTATTTCAAGAAAGGCATTGAAGACGGCGACCAGTACTTCAGCCTGAACAATACGAAGGTGCGCAGCGTGGCTTTCTTTGCCAATGCCAACTATTCGTATGCCGGAAAATATTCAATCAACGGTACGATCCGTTACGAAGGTACGAACCGTATGGGTAAGAGCCGTAGCGCACGCTGGTTGCCTACATGGAACATCTCGGGTGCATGGAACGTGCATGAAGAGAAGTTCTTCGACGCACTGGAACCTGCCATGTCGCACTTGACACTGAAGGCTTCTTACTCTCTGACTGCCGACCGTGGTCCGGCGGATGTAACCAACTCGAAGGCAATCATCAACAGTTACATTCCTTACCGTCCGTTTACCAACATTCAGGAATCGGGCTTGCAGCTGGTGGATCTGGAAAACAGTGAGCTGACTTACGAAAAGAAACATGAGTTGAACATCGGTGTGGATATGGGATTCCTCGACAACCGTATCAACTTTGCACTCGACTGGTATACGCGTAACAACTACGACTTGATTGGTGCGGTGAATACGCAGGGTGTAGGTGGTACGATCCTGAAACTTGCCAACGTAGCTTCGATGAAGTCGCACGGTGTGGAATTTACCTTGTCTACTCACAACATCAAGACAAAAGACTTTAACCTAAATTCCGCAGCATTTTAGTTTAACTTATTTTATAAGTACCTGAGCAACAA
>ERZ1673698.1569-NODE-1569-length-20782-cov-37.798572_pt1 | contig 20782 bp, 20 predicted proteins | sample MGYA00580228_ERZ1673698 | MGnify/ENA primary metagenome ERZ1673698 (study PRJEB41218, sample SAMN15661768) | gut metagenome | host: Homo sapiens | place: Canada: London | collected 2015-08-20/2019-03-30 | study: EMG produced TPA metagenomics assembly of... | reverse complement strand
CTCGCGTATCTGTCTTCACATGCAACTAATCGCTATTTTATCCCGAACTGGGGTATAATGTGACAAATGAGAGATGATGGTACTCTGGGCAAGTCCGCGGGCTGTGGCTATTTGCTGCACATTCATGCCCTCCTTGAAGAGGTCGAGAGTGATCTGACGAGTAGGCGTCTTGGGAGCCTTAGGCTCTTTGGGTTCCTTGGCTGCCGACTTGCGCTTGCGACCACTACCCGCCCCCGTTGATTCCTCGTCTGCACGCGAAAGAATAAACAGCGCTTTCTTCTTCAGATAGTCGCTCACAGAGAACTCGGCTTCCTGCTCATAACGCAGAAGCGACTGCTTGAGCAGCGTTTCATCGGCAAAGGTCCCGAATCGGTCGGCAAACTGCTTCTTCGCTGTCTTGTTGTCGGTCGACACATTCGTCTTCTTCAGCAGGTCAGTCAGTATGCCAGTCTTTTGCCAGAAGTATTGAGCAGCCTTGTGTATGCGCTCCTGCAATGCCTCATCGCTCACATCGGGATTGGCATTCAGCATGCAGGAATACTGCACCCTGAACTTGTCGGAAACAGCAGCCAGACTCTTCAGCACCACCCCAAGTTTCTGATACTCGCCTACGAGTCGTGGATAATTGCTCATGAAATACTCCACCAAGCAACGCAACAGCAAGTCATAGCTTTGCTGCAGGGAACGGAAGTCGAAAAGCTCGGCTATACATTGCTGAACATAGAGCTGCTGCAGCGTAGCAATCTGCTCCTTCGTAGGAGAAACCATACGCTCGTTGTACGAATCGACGGTACTGTCGCTGATGATGGCAGAACGAGACAAAGGGCTGCTGAGCACCATTCCCTCCAACGATTTGCAACGGCTCAGCGCCACATAGGTCTGACCATGGGTGAAGGATCGCGAGGCGTCAATGATGGCATGCTCGAAGGTAAGTCCCTGACTCTTGTGGATAGTGATGGCCCATGCCAGTCGAACGGGATACTGTCGGAAGGTGCCCTCCACGGTTTCCTCTATCTCCTGCGTCTGCTCATTGAGTGTGTATTTCGAGTTGCTCCATTCTGCCTTTTCCAGTATAAACTCTTCGCCATTGTCCTTTCCCATGACCCTGATCTCCTGGTTATCAATAGCCGTCACCTCGCCTATCATACCATTATAGAACCGGTGGTCAGCATCGTTCTTGATAAACATAATCTGAGCTCCCTTCTTCAGCAGCAGCTTGAAATCGGCAGGATAGGACGTCTCGGGGAAGTTGCCCTCCACCTCTGCCGTGAAACTATATACTTGAGAGGGTAAGTTGCTTAATTCCTGCTCATTGATATGCTGAGCAGGGACATTATGTGTAGTAAGCCGAATGTAGTCACCACCCTTAGGAGGCTGAAAATCGGGAATATAACGTTGATTAAGTGCAGCAAGGGTTTCGTCGCTTGCCTTGTTCTCCCTTATCTGGTTGAGAAGCGCCACAAACCTCTCGTCCTGCTGACGATAGACGGTCTGCAGTTCTATGGTGAGATAGCTTGCCTGTTGCAACGCCTTGCTCGAAAAAAAGAAAGGAGTGTCGTAATACTGGCGCAACATACTTTCCTCATGTTCTGTCACTACGGGAGCCAACTGCTGCAGGTCGCCTATCATGAGCAACTGAACGCCGCCAAAGGGCAGATCGTGCTTACGATAACGGCGCATCACCGAGTCGATGGCATCAAGCAAGTCGCTGCGCACCATACTGATCTCGTCGATGACCAAGAGATCCATCGTACGAATGATGTTTCGCTTCACCTTGCTGAATTGAAACCGCTTCTTCTCACCACCGGCGAATGTAGTACCCGGAAGATAAGGCGAAAGGGGCAGCTGAAAGAAGGAATGAATGGTAACACCACCGGCATTGATGGCAGCGATTCCTGTAGGAGCCAAGACCACCATACGCTTTGGCGACCTGCGCTTGAGTTCTTTCAGGAAGGTTGTCTTTCCTGTACCCGCCTTACCTGTAAGAAACAAATTGGCACTCGTCTTCTCTATAATGTCCCAGGCTTTCAGGGACTCCTCGTTCATTTCCATCTTGCTGTGTATTTTTAATGTGTGACGAAAATAGGTTCAATTATCGTACAAAGATAGTTATTTTTATTCAACAAGAGTAAGCATCGAGAGTTAAAAAAGAAAAAAACATTCCTATAACTTCTAACAGCCGAAAATGACTAATGACCAAAATGACAAAGCGCTAATACGGGAACAGCAAGGGAAGCACGAAGGTCATGACAATGCCGATAATAATCTGCAAAGGCAAACCTACCTTGACATAATCCATAAACGTATAGCCTCCTGCTTTCATCACCAGCGCATTGGGCGGTGTGGAGAAGGGTGAGGCGAAACACATACTGGCTCCCAAGGTGACGGCAAAGAGGAAAGCATAAGGACTGACCCCTACCTGCTGGGCTGCCACCAAGGCAATGGGAGCCATCAGCACAGCAGTGGCTGTATTGCTGATAAACATGGTCATGAGCGAGGTGGTGAAATAGATGCCTGCCAAAAGAGCTGTTGGACCTAAAACACCCAAGCTATCTACCAGGGTCTGCGACACCAAAGCCGAGACTCCTGTCTTCTCAAGGGCTGTAGACATGGGCATCATGGCGGCAATGAGCACGATGCTCTCCCAGTTGATGGTCTTATAGGCAGCCTCCACATTTCGGAAACATCCGGCAAAGACAGTCAGCAGACCTGCTATGATAACGGCTGTGACCGGAGCAACAGGAATAAAGTCGAACACCATCATCACCACCATCAGCAACATAATGGCAGCGGCCACAGGAGCCTTGTAGTCGAGAAGAACCTTGTCGGCAGTCTTCTCAGGCTGGTCGAGCACCACCCAGTTGGCTGTATCGGCAGCCAGGTGAGCCAGGTTGGTCCACTCGCCCTGCACCAGGAGCATGTCGCCCACATGCAGTCGGGTGCCAATAAGATTGTCGGTGATGTACTCGTCTCCTCTACGGATTCCCAATACATTCATGCCGAAGCGTTTACGCAGATTGGCCTCACCGATTCTGAGTCCTGCAAAATGAGAAGTGGGCATGACGACAATCTCGGAAAGTCCCAAGTCATAAAAGTCTATCTTCACGTCCTTCATCTTGCGCAGACCATAGTCGGCTGCAAAGCGCTGCATCTTAGCCTCGTCACCCATTATATATAAGGTGTCATGCTCCCCAATGACGCTGCTGCTCTTCGCCATATTCTGGTTGATGTCCTTCATCAGTCCCAAGCGCGACTTTTTCTCGTTTCTTATCTCGATGACACTCACTCCATACAGTTTCTGTATACTGAGTTCCTTGAGCGTCTTGCCCACGATGTCGAGCCTCTCCCCGTGCTCATCAAGCGCTGCCGTAGAGCGATTGGCAGGCACAATATACCGATGCAGATTGTCGAGCAGACGATATTCCTGCACCAAGTCGTCGAGCGACTTGCCACCTGTTTTCTTCTTTCCACTCTGCTTACGACTCAAGAAAAGTCGGCTCAGAGGCATGAGCACGATGATGCCAATGGCAATGACGATAAGGCCCACCGGCATGAAAGAGAAGAAGCTGAGCGACTGATAGCCAGCCTCGGTCAGCACCTCGTCGATGACAAGGTTGGGCGGAGTACCGATAAGCGTAAGCATTCCGCCCAGACTACCTGCAAAGGCAAGGGGCATGAGGAAACGTGAGGATTGTAAGCCTGATGCTGCGGCAAGGCTTACGATGATGGGCATCATCAGAGCCACCGTACCCGTATTGCTGACAAAGGCTCCGATAAACGAGGTGACGAGCATCACCAAGAGGAAGGTGACGGTTTCGTTGCCGTGCGAAAGCGCCATGAGTTTGTTGCCCGTCAACTTGGCAAGACCAGTCTGCATGATGGCACCTCCCACAACAAAGAGTCCTATCATCATGATGACAATAGGCGAGGAGAAGCCTGCAAGAGCTTCTGTGGGAGTAAGAATTCCGAAAACAAGGAGTGCTGCCAGGGCGGTAAGTGCCACGATATCAGCCCTCACCCTGCCCCATATAAACATGGCAACGGTAATGATTAAAATGATAAGCGTTACTGTCATGTTTGCAAAACTACTTATTTTTTCGTAAATGACAAAAGAAATGAGGCAAAAAAAATCAGTACAGAGGCACATCAAGCGCCTGCAGTACTGATCTTAAGCTGACCATCAAAGGAAACAGTCACTTCTACCTGATAGCTGACAGAGCTGTCGGGCATGGCAAGGACAGCACGGAAATGTACGCCCGCCTTGTCGGCAGCACGGAAAACGATATCGCTCAGCACCGCCTGCTTCAGGAAAGAGTCAGGCACCTTACGGCTGAAGTCCTGCTTGCGGAAGTCACGCCCGAAAAGGCGCGAGGCTCCATGATAGACATTCACATTTACGATGTTGTCATAATACACATTGTCTACCCCCACTCCATCTTCATTATAGGTACTCTTGAGCACCTTATAGGTTGTAGGATTGACCTGTGTATAAAGATGATATTTCTCTGCTCCAAAAGTCACGATGGTGTCTCTCCGAACCAGCTGTCCCTGATTGAGCACCACGGGCTGCTGATGCTTGAAAGAACTGAGATAGGTCTTGTCATTGGTCTTCACCAACCTGAGCACATCTCCATTCTGAGTCTTGAACTCGAAGAGATGAGCGGCCTGTCTCACGATAGCATAGCGAATATCACTGGCGCCACGTATCACCAAGGTGTCTGCCGACACATAAAAATAGGCAGGCATACTGGTAGAGTCTGGATAATAAATAGTGTCGCCCTTCACCCGAAAGACCACATCCTCGTCATCCTCGTCAATCCACATGCCCTGCAGCATCTGCTTGGCCTTCATGTCTTCTTTGAACGTTTCCTTCTGAGCACGTTCCTTACAGGCCGAAAACACCATCAGGCACCCTATAACCAATAATATAATATTGCGTTTCATCAATGATTTAATTTTCCTTTTCTGTGACTGTGAAAAAAATGGGCCACACTGTTCTCTCTTTACTCGAAGACCTCGGCATCCTTCAGCGATGTAGCCTTGAGGAGATCTTTCTCTGAGGTGAGCACATCATCGGCAGAAATAGGCCACTCGATGTGGATGTCCTCATCATTCCAGCGGATGCTGGCCTCGTGCTGTGGAGCGTACACATTATCTACTTTATAGGTAAACACAGCCTCGTCGCTCAAAACCAGGAAGCCGTGAGCAAAGCCACGAGGGATGAAAAGCTGCCGTTTGTTGTCTTCGCTCAGTTCCACAGCCACATACTTTCCAAAAGTAGGACTGCTCTTGCGAATATCGACAGCCACATCGAGCACACGTCCACGGATGACACGCACCAACTTGGCCTGTGAGTATTCGCCCTTCTGATAATGCAGTCCACGAAGAACACCATAGCTCGACTTGGACTCATTGTCCTGTATAAACTCTACATGACGACCTATATGCTGATCGAAATCAGCCTGTCTCCATGATTCAAAGAAATAGCCACGTACATCACGAAAAACCTTGGGCTCCAACACGTAGACCCCTTCAATCTCAGTCTTCAAATATTCCATTACTCTTTAGTTTATTCTGCTTCGCCTGAACCGTTTCCAGCAAGCAATAGCACTATACCTTATTTTATATATATGGCAAAGTTAATATATTTTTTTGAAACGGCAAAACAAATAAAACTTTTTATCGTCTATTACTTATTTTTTATATAAAATTGTTGGCGGGAAGAAAAAAAATAACTATCTTTGCAAACGTGATTGAACTGGAAAGACATATAGAGATCCTACTTTTGAGCAACGATTGCGTGATAGTCCCCGACTTTGGAGGCTTCATGGCTCATCATGTAGATGCAAGATATGATGGCAGAGACAACATGTTTTTGCCACCACTGAGGACTATTGGCTTCAATCCACAGCTCACCATGAACGATTCGCTCCTCGCGCTTTCATATGTAGAGGCCTACGACATCAGCTATCCTGATGCCCTGAGCCGTATCGCAGAAGACGTGAGAGAGATTCGCGCCGAGCTCGACATCAACGGAAAATACGAATTGACGGACATAGGTACTCTCTACCTCAACAGCCAGGGCACATATACCTTTAAGCCCTGCGAGGCTGGCCTGCTGACTCCAAACTACTATGGTCTGGACGGCTTTGTCATGCAGCCACTTGCGGAGCTTGGCGCATCTGCCAGCAACGAGGAGACAGCGGCATCAGCCGAAATCATACCTTTCGACAGCAATTCCAACCAACAGGTGGAAGAAAACAAGGGCAGCCGACAAGCCGCAACAGATACTGTGTCCTTAAACGAACAAGAGGAAGAGGAAAGCAGCGAGTTCGTACAGATCAGAAAGAGCTGGCTGCGCAATGCCGTGGCTGCATGTATCGCCCTTATTGCCTTCTTCACGCTCTCTACCCCACTCGACACACCACAGGTGCAGAAGAGCAAGGTAGACATCAGCATGTTGAACCGTCTTATGCCTAAGGAAATGGTAAAGGACAACAGCATCAAGGCACTCGAGGCTGTAGCCAGCGAAGTCGAGAAGAAAACAGAGATTGCGGGGAATGCCGAACGTACAGACAAAGCAGAGATTGAAAAGCAAGAAATAGCCAAGCCACACTATTGCATCGTGCTGGCAAGTCGTGTTACCAAGCGCAATGCAGCTACCTATACGGAGAGTCTGCAGGCCAAGGGCTTCAAGGAGACCAGAGTACTCATTACATCCAACAATGTAAAGGTGGTCTATGGTTCCTATGAAACCGAGCAACAAGCTTACACAGCGCTCAACAAGCTGCATCATCACGAGGCCTTTGCCGACGGATGGGTAACCCTCGTAAAAGAATAAACGCATGAAAAGAGTAAGATGCCCCAAGTGTGACAACTTTATCACATTCGACGAGACCAAGTACCAGGCAGGACAAAGTCTCGTCTTTGTATGCCCACAATGCAACAAGCAGTTCGGCATACGCATGGGTGTGTCCAAGCTGCGCGAGACTCAAAAGGAGGAAAAGCTCGACGAAAGAGCCAACGAGCATGGTTTTGGCTCTATCGTTGTGATAGAGAATGTCTTCGCCTACAAGCAGGTCATTCCCCTGCGGATGGGCGACAACATCATAGGACGATACATGAAGAACAGCGGCATCAACTGCCCCATCGAGACCGTAGACCCCAGTGTCGACATGAACCATTGTGTCATCAATGTGAGTCGCGACAAGAAAGGCAACTTGAAATATGTATTGCGCGACGGTCCCAGCTATACAGGAACCTTTGTCGACAATGTGATCTTGGGCGACAGAGAGCGCCGCGTCATAGAAGACGGCACACTCTTTACCATCGGAGCCACTTCCATCATTTTACGCTCCGCAGATAATAAAGACGAATAATTATACCATTTTCGCTTACTATCTGAAAGAAATTCGCACACTTTTATAATCTTTTTGCCAATATTTTCTTTATATTGCAAGAAAATGCGTATCTTTGCATCTGTAAACTTAAGATTAACGTCAGCTTATGGATGTAGCAATCGTAAAATACAACGCCGGTAACATCTACTCCGTGGTGAATGCCATGAAGAGACTCGGCATTTCCCCCATCCTCACCGACGACGCAGAAACCCTGCGTAAGGCCGATCGTGTGCTCTTTCCCGGGCAGGGACAGGCCAGAGAAGCCATGCTTTATCTCAAGGCACGCGGGCTCGACGAAACCATTAAGTCGCTCACACAACCCGTCTTGGGAATATGCGTGGGACAGCAGCTCCTGTGCCGCCATTCAGAAGAAGGAGACGTGGACTGCATCGGCATCTTTGATGTCGACGTAAAAAAGTTTGTGCCCCAGCAGCATCAGGACAAGGTGCCTGCCATGGGATGGAACGAGATCTACGACCTTTCTTCACCCCTGATGAAAGACCTGGGCGAAAATCCATACACTTATTTCGTGCATAGCTACTACGTGCCGCTATGCCAGGAAACCATTGCTACGGCCAACTACATACAACCCTACAGTGCCGCTCTGCACAAAGACAATTTCTACACCTGCCAGTTTCATCCCGAAAAGAGCGGAAAGGTAGGAGAACAAATCCTCAAGAACTTTATGGAACTATGAATATAGAACTCATACCAGCCATCGACATCATTGGTGAACAATGCGTAAGACTCACCAAAGGCGACTACGACCAGAAGAAAGTGTACGACGACAACCCTGCCGAAGTGGCAAAACACTTTGAGAAATTAGGGTTCAAACGTCTGCATGTGGTGGATCTTGACGGAGCCAAATCCAAGCATATCGTCAACGACAACGTGCTGAAAGCCATCACGTCAGCCACTTCGCTAACTGTAGATTTCGGAGGCGGAATCAAGACAGAGGAAGATATCGAGAAAGCATTCGACGCAGGAGCTGCCATGGTGACAGTAGGAAGCATCGCCGTAACTAACCCAGAGCTTTTCCTTAGTTGGATAGACAAATATGGAGCCGGGCGCCTTATCTTGGGAGCCGACGTAAGAAACGGCAAAATATCTATCAACGGCTGGAAGGAAGACTCGGCAGAAGACTTGCTTCCTTTCCTCAAACAGTACACCGACAAGGGTGTGCGCAACGTGCTCTGCACAGAGATCAGCAAGGACGGAACCCTTCAGGGGCCAGCCATCGAACTCTACAAAAAGATCATGGCAGCCTATCCCGATCTCCATCTGATTGCCTCGGGAGGTGTAAGCTGCAACGAGGATATAGAAGCTTTGGAGACAGCCGGCATTCCTGCGGTGGTGTTCGGCAAAGCTTTCTACGAGGGAAAAATCGACATAGACAAATTGGGTCTTTGAGTCCCCCATAGCGAGATTTCTGCAATAATGAAAAAGAAGAAAGAGATATGGTTGAACAAAACATAAGCAAAGGATTGGCGAAGAGAATCATACCCTGCCTTGACGTGAAGAACGGAGAGACCGTAAAGGGCACAAACTTCGTGAACCTCCGCAGCGCAGGCGACCCTGTGGAATTGGGCAAGGCCTACAGCGATGCAGGAGCCGACGAACTCGTGTTTCTCGACATCACAGCCAGCTTTGAAGGGCGAAAGACCTTTGCCGACATGGTGACACGAGTCGCCGAGCAAATCAACATACCTTTCACCGTGGGAGGAGGTATCAACGAACTGAAAGATGTTGACCGACTTCTCAATGCCGGAGCCGACAAGGTAAGTATCAACAGTGCAGCCATACGCAACCCCGGTCTCATCGACGAGATAGCCGGACACTATGGCTCTCAGGTGTGTGTATGTGCCATAGACGCCCGCCTCGACAGCGACGGATGGCACTGCTACGTAAAGGGAGGAAGAGAAAGAGTGGAACTGGGACTCTTCGACTGGGCAAAGGAAGTTGCCGACCGTGGTGCTGGCGAAATTCTCTTCACCAGCATGGACCACGATGGCGTGAAGCAAGGTTTCGCCAATGAGGCTTTGGCAAGACTTGCCGACGAGTTGAGCATTCCAGTCATTGCATCTGGAGGAGCAGGCAACATGCAGCATTTCCGTGATGCCTTCACCTTGGGCAAAGCCGACGCAGCACTGGCTGCCAGTGTGTTCCACTTCGGAGAGATTGCCATCCCCGACCTCAAGAAATATCTGCGCAATGAAGGTATCAACGTGAGAATATAATAAACGAAGCTAACACATAGCAGAAGTATATAGACTAAGAAATAAAGCAAAAAGAAATAGATATGGAAATGGAAATAGATTTCGAGAAAATGGGCGGCCTTGTTCCAGCCATCATCCAGGACGCAGTAACCAAAAACGTACTGATGTTGGGATTCATGAACAAGGAGGCATACGAAAAGACCATAGCCACAAAGAAAGTCACCTTCTGGAGCCGTTCACGCAACTGTCTGTGGACCAAAGGTGAGACATCGGGCAACTACCTCGACCTTGTCAGCATTCAGAACGACTGCGACAAAGACACGCTGCTCGTCAAGGTACATCCACAGGGTCCAACCTGCCATAAGGGAACAGACACCTGCTGGGGCGAGGACAACACGCTGAACCCTATCCTCTTCCTCTCAGAGTTGCAGGACTTCATCAACAAGCGTCATGAGGAAATGCCCGAGGGAAGCTATACCACCAGCCTATTCCAGAAAGGAGTGAACAAAATGGCACAGAAGGTAGGCGAAGAAGCTGTGGAAACCATCATCGAGGCCACAAACGGCAACGACGAGAAACTCGTTTACGAATCCTCCGACCTGCTCTACCACCTCATCGTTCTGCTTACCAGCAAAAAGCTGGGCATCGAGGACGTGGCAAAAGAGCTGCAGATGCGCCACGACCCAGAATGGGACAAGAAGCGCCGTACAGCAAAGAGCAAGGGTGAAATGAAGTAATATATTTATATAATAAGGAGAAAAAATTAGGATGTTGATCGAATATAAAAACGTAAGCATCTACCAAGCCGACAAGTGTATCCTCAAGGACGTGAACTTCCATGTTGACGAGGGTGAGTTCACTTATCTCATCGGAAAGGTAGGATCGGGAAAAAGTTCACTGCTCAAGACCCTGTACTGCGAGCTCGACCTCGTAGATGGTGAGACTGAGAAGGCAGAAATCTTAGGCAGAGACCTCACGACCATCAGACGCAAGGATATTCCTGCGCTGAGAAAGGAGTTGGGCATCATCTTCCAGGACTTCCAGTTGCTGCACGACCGCAGTGTGCACAAGAACTTCGAGTTTGTACTGAAAGCCACAGGCTGGAAAGACAAGAAGGCCCGCAACGAACGCATCTCAGAAGTTCTCGAGGAGGTGGGCATGAGCGAGAAAGCAGACAAGATGCCTCATGAGCTTTCAGGTGGCGAGCAGCAGCGCATAGCCATAGCACGGGCATTGCTCAACAACCCAAAACTCATCATTGCCGATGAGCCTACAGGCAACCTCGACCCCGAAACGGCAAGCCATATCGTCAGTCTGCTGAAAGACATCACCAAGCAGGGAACTACTGTCGTTATGTCGACCCACAACATCCCCATGCTCGACAAGTTCCCAGGCATCGTATATCGATGCAAAGACGGAAGTCTGCACGATGTGACCAATGAGTACAATCACATCGACCTGACCGAAGACGGCGAGGAAAGTTGAGTGAAGAGTGAAGAGTGAAAAATTCAACACCCTCATTAAACATAAAACAATAAAATTAAACAATAAAATTAAACATTAATATAATATTAAGACTATGAAGGTAATGAAATTCGGAGGTACTTCTGTTGGCTCACCTGAGCGCATGAAGGGAGTAGCCTCCTTGGTTACAGAATCAGGTGAACCTACTTTCATCGTACTTTCTGCGATGAGCGGTACAACAAACTCACTCGTTGAAATCTCTGACTATCTCTATAAGAAGAATCCAGAGGGTGCCAACGAGGTAATCAACAACTTGGAGAAGAAATACATGCAGCATGTGGAAGAGCTCTACTCTACCGAGGAGATGAAGAAAACCACAAGTGAATTCCTTCATAGCGAATTCGATTATCTGCGTTCCTTCACCAAGGATCTTTTCACCTCTTTCGAGGAGAAGAGCATCGTGGCTCAGGGTGAGATCATGAGCACCAACATGGTGGTCAACTACTTGAAGGAACAAGGCATCAAGGCTGTGCTGCTCAATGCGCTCGACTTCATGCGCACCGACAAGAATGCAGAGCCAGACCCACAGTACATCAAGGAAAAGCTTGCCGACATCATGGAGAAGAACCAGGGTCAGCAGATCTACATCACACAGGGTTTCATCTGCCGCAATGCTTATGGCGAGGTTGACAACCTGCAGCGAGGCGGCAGCGACTATACAGCATCGCTCATCGGTGCAGCCCTTCCTGCCGACGAGATCCAGATATGGACCGACATCGATGGCATGCACAACAACGACCCACGAGTGGTAGAGCATACAGAGGCAGTACATCAGCTCAACTTCGAAGAGGCTGCCGAGCTGGCTTACTTCGGTGCCAAGATTCTTCACCCTACCTGCGTACAGCCAGCCAAGTATGCCGGCATTCCAGTAAGATTGAAGAACACCCTCGACCCTAAGGCCGACGGAACCATCATCGACAACGTAATAGTACGTGGCAAGATCAAGGCTGTGGCAGCCAAGGACAACATCACCGCCATCAAGATCAAGAGCAGCCGTATGTTGCTGGCTACAGGTTTCCTGCGCAAGGTGTTCGAGATCTTCGAGAGCTATCAGACTCCTATCGACATGATTGCCACCTCTGAGGTGGGTGTAAGCATGAGTATTGACAATGACGCCCACCTGAACGACATCGTCAACGAGTTGAAGAAATATGGTACTGTCACTGTCGACACAGATATGTGTATCATCTGCGTGGTAGGCGACCTCGACTGGAGCAACGTAGGTTTCGAGACACTTGCCACAGAGGCAATGAAGAACATCCCTGTAAGAATGATTTCTTACGGAGGTTCCAACTACAACATCTCTTTCCTCATCCGAGAAAGAGACAAGAAGCAGGCTTTGCAGAACTTGAGCAACAACCTGTTTGAGAGGTAATTTAAGTGAAGAACGAAGAGTGAAGAGTGAAGAATTCGTATGCAATGCTTCCTACTCACTCTTTGTTGGACATTCTGATTTACAATAAATTGGATTTTCTAATTTGACTATATAAGATATTAATTTTAGATTTAAGCGAAATGAAAGGAACATTTCCTATAGATAAGTTTCAGGAGACACAGACTCCGTTCTACTATTACGACACAGCCCTGCTGAGACAAACCCTCAGAACCATCTGCGAGGAAGCAGGTAAACATCCAGGTTTCGAGGTACACTATGCCGTAAAAGCAAACGCCAATCCTAAAGTGCTGGGCATCATCAGCCAGGCAGGATTAGGAGCCGACTGCGTGAGCGGAGGAGAAATACAAGCTGCTGTCAACGCAGGATTTCCTGCCAACAAGATCGTATATGCCGGTGTGGGCAAGAGCGACTGGGAGATCAATCTCGGACTGGAGAAAGGCATCTTCTGCTTCAACGTGGAGAGTATTCCCGAATTGGAAATCATCAACGAGTTGGCTGCCAGAAAGAACAAGACAGCACAGGTTTGCTTTCGCATCAATCCTAACGTAGGAGCACACACACATGCCAACATCACCACAGGACTGGCAGAAAACAAATTCGGTATTGCCATGCAAGACATGGAGAATGTCATTGCAGAAGCTGCAACCATGAAGAACATCAAGTTCCTCGGCCTGCACTTCCACATTGGCAGTCAGATACTTGACATGGGTGACTTCGAGGCTCTCTGCAACAGAATCAATGAACTGCAAAACCAGTTGGAAGCTCACCACATCGAAGTAAAGAACATCAATGTGGGCGGCGGACTCGGCATAGACTACAAGCATCCCAACCGCGTGCCCATACCCGACTTCAAGTCTTACTTCGACACCTATGCCAAGCACCTGAAACTGCGCGACGGACAGAAGGTGCATTTTGAATTGGGCCGTGCAGTGGTAGGCCAAATGGGATCACTCATCACAAGAACCCTCTATGTAAAACAAGGCACAGCCAAGCAGTTTGCCATCGTAGATGCCGGCATGACCGACCTCATACGCCCTGCCCTCTACCAGGCTTATCACAAAATAGAGAACATCACGAGCGAGGAGCCTGTAGAAACCTACGATGTAGTAGGCCCAATCTGTGAGTCAAGCGACGTCTTTGCCAAGGCTATCGACCTGAACAAGACCCATCGTGGCGACCTCATTGCACTCCGTTCGGCAGGAGCCTATGGCGAGATTATGGCAAGTCAGTACAACTGCCGTCAGTTGCCTAAAGGCTACACCACAGAAGAAATGTAAGGCACCTTAACAATACGAGAAAAGAAAATAACTCAACTTTCTCAAACGAGGAAGTTAAAAAACTAAAATGATGATAATCAGTTTAACTACTATTATCGCTGGCGCAGCAGTGGTTTTATTGGCAGTCCTCGGATCGCTGATCAATCCATTTCTGCGCTCATTGCGTCTCAATAAAGAGGAAGAACAGTCTGCCGAGGGAACGACTGAAGATACAGCCGCATCCCAGCCACTTCCTCCAGTCACCATACTTATCACAGCTCATGACAACCTGCCTGAGCTGGAACGCAACCTGCATACTTTCCTTGAGCAGAAATATCCTGCCGACTATCAGGTAGTGGTTGTCTGCCAGAGCAGCGATGGTGAGACGATCGATTTTCTGAAACGTCAGTCTTCAGAAAATCCACACCTTTATTATACCTTCATACCAGAGAGCTCACGCTATATGAGCCGAAAGAAACTGCAGATTACCGTAGGTGTGAAAGCTGCCAAGTATGAGTGGATTCTGCTCACCGAACCTGCCTGCATGGCCTGCAGCGAGGACTGGCTTGCCAGCATGACCCGTCAGTGCCAGGAGCCTAACCATCTGGTATTAGGCTACGTAAGCACAGAGGAAAGTTGCAAGAGTGTGCGCCGGTTCGACATGATCAGAAAAGCCTATTACCTGTTGCGCAGAGCACAACGCTCCTACGGCTACCGCACCAATATGCCCAACGTTATCTTCCGCAAGAGCGACTTCATGCGCGAGCAGGGCTATCAGGGCAACTTGGAATATGTGCGCGGCGAATACGACTTCCTGGTCAACAAGTATGCCCTGTGTGGCGACACTGCTGTCGAACTGGCACCATCAGCATGGCTTCAGCAGGAAGCCCCTACCGATAAGAGCTGGCACAACAAGAGCCTCTACCTGCAGGCTTCGCGCAAGTCACTCAATCGCAATCTGTCTATGAGAACCCTGATGTTCTTCGACCATCTCTTTCCCCACCTCAGCCTCATCGCCTCTATAGCAGTTTTGGCGTGCTCCGTCGTGATGAAAGACTGGATACTGACGGTCTGTGCAGGTTTTGCTCTGTTGCTGCTCATCGTTCTTCGAACCATCATCGCCCACAGGGCAGTCGCCTGTTTCGATTCTCTCATTCCTACGTATAAGTTGCCCTTCTACGATTACGGAATCATCTGGCGAAACTTCGCCAACAAAGTGCGTTACTGGCGAGCCGACAAGAACGACTTCACCAGCCACAAACTTTGAGGACAATACAAGGACTCAGCGAGACTGTTTACAAAAAGCTTAAATAATCAACGATGAAAATATATTTATTCATAACCAAGAAAAAAAGGCAATACGCCATGTACAAAGCCTATATAGAGACTTTACAGCAGAGACTCGACATCGCCGACAACATCGAGGATGCCGACGTGGTATTGTTTCTTGGTGCATGGTCATACCAGGGATTCCGACTGGCACAACGTTCCAGAAAGATGGGAATCCCATACATCGTTTGTCCTTTGGGCGACATCTCGGAGAGAAACTGCCATAATCCTGGCATGAAGAGAAGCCTGCAAACCCTTATCTATCAGAAGACAATGTACAAGTCGGCAGAACTCATCATCGCCACCACACCCTTGGAGAAAGAATATCTCACCGCTTTAGGGTGGAACAGCCACATCTCGCTCATCCGATATTTCGGTTACAGCCAGCTCACCTCACAGTCGGCCATGACAGAAGACTGGCAAGGCGCTGACGCCATCACCTTCACCAACTACGAGAAGCGAAAGGCAGAAGCCATAGCTGAGAAGACCGACGAGCCGATCATCGCACAAATCATGCAGATAAAAAGCAGGATGCCGCACCGTAACATTCCGCAGAAATACATCGACGAGCTGCACACCCTGCTCTATGCCGACAACTACGACGAGGATGCCATCCATGCCGAACTCGCCAAGCTGAAACTTGAAATGTATGCAGCTGCCGTCTTTGATGCCATGACCGAGAAGACAGGACTCACCGAGGGATTCATGCCTCTGCCTGCCAGGAAAGGCAGAAAGAGCAGACAGATCCTGAAATACATCAAATAACCATCACCCCTGTATGACTCACTCCATTCATGACAGATAATACGAGAATCAATTCCTTGGCCAGCAACTTGCCAGCATTCAGCATAGCCGACTCCATCAATCAAACCTTGAGAGAGTCGGCTAATCTTGTTGTCACAGCCCCTCCTGGAGCCGGCAAGTCTACCCTGCTGCCTCTCACCATCCTCGAAGGAATGAACGGCAAGGGGAAAATCCTCATGTTGGAACCCAGACGCCTCGCCGCCCGACAGATAGCCGAACGAATGGCAAGTCTCATAGGTGAACCAGCAGGCAAGACGGTAGGCTATCGTGTACGATTTGAGAACAAGGTGTCGGCCGAGACACGCATTGAAGTTCTCACCGAAGGCATCCTTACCCGAATGCTCGTCAATGATGCTACCCTCGAGGGTGTCGACGTGATTATCTTCGACGAGTTCCACGAAAGAAGCATCCATTCCGACCTGGCATTGGCACTGACCCTGCAGGCACAAAACATCATCCGCCCCGACCTGAAAATCATCATCATGTCGGCCACTATCGATACATCTGCCATCTGTCAGGCCCTTCATGCACCGCTCATCGAGTGTGCCGGAAGAATGTTTCCCGTGAAGACCATCTATGCCGAGACCGATACCGACAAGTACACTATATATAAAGAGGTGGCAGCTGCCGTGATGCGGGCCCACCGCGAACACGAGGGCGACATCCTTGCCTTCCTGCCCGGACAAGCCGACATACAGAGATGCGAGGAACTCCTTATAGCTACTCTTGCCGGCACACAGACACAGGTGTATCCACTCTATGGCAATCTCTCGCCCGAGAGACAACGAAAGACCATAGCCCCTTCCCTTCAAGGCGAGCGCAAAATCGTTCTTGCCACCCCCATTGCCGAGACATCACTCACCATCGAAGGCGTGAGAATCGTAATAGACTCAGGATTTTGCCGTCAGTTGGTGTACGATGTCCGGACAGGGCTCAGTCATCTTGAGACTGTGCGCATCAGTAAAGACATGGCCATCCAGCGAAGAGGACGAGCAGGCAGAGTGGCAGAAGGAATCTGCTACCGACTATGGTCGAAGACCTCAGAACACCTGATGCAGGAACAAAGAAAGCCCGAGATAGAAGAAGCCGACCTCACCCCGATGGTTCTCGACATTGCAGCCTTTGGCGAGAGCGACCCCATGTCGCTCCCCTGGCTCACGCCTCCTTCCAATAGCAACATATTTAATGCCAGACACTTACTCCTTTCACTCCAAGCAATCAACGAGGACGGTAGTGTCACGCTACTTGGCAGAAAGATGGCATCCCTGCCCTGCCATCCCCGCATAGCCAAGATGATGCTCAACTCCAAGACAGATGCACAGAAAGCCTTGGCATGCGACATGGCAGCCGTACTGGAGGAGAAAGACCCAATGAGCGAACATGAGGACTCAGACATGACACTCCGCATCGCCATGCTGCGTTCACAAAGAGAGAGAAAGAACTTGGGCAAATGGGCACGCATCGCACAGATAGCCCAGGAGTATCGCAGGATGCTCAAGGTAAAGGAGGACAACCATCCTGTCGACCCCGAGGAAGTGGGAAGCCTGATCGCCTCAGCCTATCCGGAGCGAATTGCCATGGCTGTCGACAATATCGGCAACTTCAGAATGTCGGGCGGACAGAACATCTTCATCGACCGAAACGATCCCATGTCCCTGCACTCCTGGCTTGCCATCGCTTCGCTCAACTCAGCAGGCTCCAAGGGCAAGGTTTTCCTCTCCGCTCCCGTCAGCATCAACGACCTACCCACATCTACGTTCACCAATATCTCGTGGGACAGCAAGGCAGGAGCAGTGCGTATGCAAAGTGAAAGACGAATCGGACAGCTCGTCGTAGAAAGCAAACCCATCCACGACGCAGACAAAGGACAGATCATCGACATCATCTGCTCTTCCGTCAGAAAAGAAGGACTCAGCATGCTCGACTGGAACGAGAAGGTGAAACGACTGCAGCAGAGAGTGGAAAAGGTAAAACAATGGCACCCGGAAATGAACGTGCCCGACCTTTCCACCGAGCATCTGTTGACGACCGCCTCTGCCTGGCTTCCCTTCTATATAGAACAGGAGGGAAAGCTGAGAACAACCTCTGCCGAGCTCAGGAAACTCGACCTTGCCGAGATACTATGGGCACAGGTTCCCTACGAGCTTCAGGAAGAAATAGACCATTTGGCTCCTACCCATATCGCAGTACCTTCGGGCAGTCGCATCCGCATCGACTATCGGCCAGGAACCGAGGCGCCAGTATTGAGTGTACGACTGCAGGAATGTTTCGGTATGACTCAGACACCCAAGGTAGACAACGGCAGGCAACGCCTGCTGATGGAGCTCCTGTCTCCGGGCTTCAAACCCATACAGCTCACACAAGACCTCGCCAGTTTCTGGCAAGGCACCTACTTCGAGGTACGCAAGGAGCTGAAGCGCCGTTATCCCAAACATTACTGGCCCGAGAACCCTTTAGAGAGCGAGGCTGTGAGAGGAGTGAAAAGAAAATAAAAGCCCGCTTCTTCACTTTTCTCCCCAAAACCGACTGCTTTTTCAGTAATTTATGTACTTTTGCAAATAAAAAACAATGAACGGAATATACACAATACTTCTCTTAGTGTTAAGCAATATCTTTATGACTATTGCATGGTATGGACATCTCAAACTGCAGCAAACAGGCGTCAGCAGCCACTGGCCCTTAATAGGTGTGATCGCTTTCAGTTGGGCTATCGCTTTCTTTGAGTACTGCTGTCAGGTACCCGCCAACCGTATTGGCTTTATCGACAACGGCGGCCCCTTCTCATTGGTTCAGCTCAAGGTGATACAGGAATGCGTATCCCTCATCGTCTTCGCCGTCATTGCCAACATTCTCTTCCAGGGTGAGAGTCTTCACTGGAACCACTTTGCAGCCTTCCTCTGCCTCATTGCCGCCGTCTACTTAGTGTTCATGAAGTAAGAGAAATTGTTCGAGGTGGGCTGGCTGTGGTGTCTTGCCCTCCTTCTTAGCCTGGTTGATGCGTGACTTTGCCTGGTTAATTTCGATGAGGTTTGCGTTCACGCTGCGCTTTACGATGCTGTAATTAATCATAGTTCTGTAGGTTTTAGATTTACTGAACTTTCTCATGAGGGAAGTTATAGAAGTTATAGAAGTTATCACTCCCTTCGGTCGTTAGAAGTTAAAGCCAACAGCCTTTTTGGTTGAAGATTTAGCCATAAAGCATATGGCTTTAACTTCTCTAACTTCTTTAAATTCTTTAACTTCCCCATTTGTGTAAGTTGTGTAAATGATAGTTTAATACTTTGTCAGCTGCCCGATAGTGCCACCTTTTGGGTCTTAATAGATGACCGGCGCCTGTCGTCTATTGTGACCGCCCTTGGTCGTAATAGATGCCTCCTGCGAGGCTCCCTGAGCACTTTCATTGGTTGACGGTGCAAAGAAAATGCAAACGAGCGCAATGAAAGCTTGCTTTCAAATTGCCGAGTGCTGCTTTTCTTCTGCAAAGATAATACATTTTTCGGCTGTTTGTTCAAATCCGTGATGACTTATTAAGCAAAACAGGTCAAAAATGGCAAGAAATAGTGCTGTAAGTTACTGAGAATGTGTGGAATACATAAAATTCGATTTTTGCATCTTAAGATGTACAATCGGTAAGGGGAGTTAGTCATTTAGTCATTAAGTCATTAGTCATTAAGGAACTTTGAGAATAGTCAAAAACTCACTATAAAATATAATATTATATATAATATTATATTTTATAGTGGATTATTGACTTAACTATTTTAGCTTAATGACTAAATGACTAATGACTAAATGACTGATTTGAAGCATAGACAGAGAGTACAAATCACAAAGTAAAGTAACTTTACACATTTACCATCTATCAGTAGTGCAGAAACAGAAAAAATAATCATATTCAGAAGTCCAGACTTTCCATAAAATCTGTTCATGAAAGAGAAAGCAAAAGTCATTATATTAACAATATATAACATAAAAGAGAATAGTTTGCTTATATTTAACTTTTACTATGAATACTTATTGCAGTTTCCAATCCGTGAATTTGTATAAATATACCAAGCCACATTATTAAGGAAGAATGTATAAATATGCATTATTGAGAAAACAGGAATTTTCGGTGCAAAGAACACAGTAAACAGATTTTACAACACAGCATCTTCTTCTCGCTTTTCTCGCTCATCAATTTCACATAAAGAAAGTCACCAACGAAAAGCAAACCATCTTGCCACATCGACATTTTTCCAGGTTTTTGTAAAGAAAACCTACTTTGCATACACACAATGAGCCAATAAACCACATCATTTAAAGACAATTTCCTCATTTTTTATTATTGTTGTCCGCTAAATGGACATTAGTCCTTGATTTTGCTGTTATTTGTCATGTATAAGCCCTATAATCAAGTAAATACAACAGCTGTCCGGTAAAACTTTTGCTGTTGGTAGCGTTATGTTGATTGAAAAGTCCCCCAATTTGCCTGATTACGACTCAATAGACAGTTTTTTCTCCTGTAGACGTGTGGATATACATGAATATAGTCGGCTGTCCGGCAAATCAACAAATCCAATTTTAGGTCTGAATGTTTAGCGGACAGTAATAATTTTTTATGCTTAACTTTCGCAAGAAAGGCAAATAAACATACAAACTATCATACCAGGCATACAACAAAAAAAGCCTTCAAGAATAATCTTGAAGGCTTTTCTGCGGTGCGTACGAGACTCGAACTCGTGACCTCCTGCGTGACAGGCAGGCATTCTAACCAACTGAACTAACGCACCAGTTAAGGTCGAAATGATGAGATGAACTAAGCGGTGCGTACGAGACTCGAACTCGTGACCTCCTGCGTGACAGGCAGGCATTCTA
>ERZ1673698.1555-NODE-1555-length-20909-cov-94.517023_pt1 | contig 20909 bp, 14 predicted proteins | sample MGYA00580228_ERZ1673698 | MGnify/ENA primary metagenome ERZ1673698 (study PRJEB41218, sample SAMN15661768) | gut metagenome | host: Homo sapiens | place: Canada: London | collected 2015-08-20/2019-03-30 | study: EMG produced TPA metagenomics assembly of... | reverse complement strand
ATATCAAGTTTACTTGAATATTTTGCTGAGATGCAGCTTATCTTCTGCAAAGATAATACAAATCGAAGGCAGAATATCAAGTTTACTTGAATATTTTGCTGAGATGCAGCTTATCTTCTGCAAAGATATATAAAATATCCGAGAAACAAAAGCAAGTTTGAAGATTTTTTTGTATTTTTGCATTCTAAAATATATTTGGTCATCTTTTGGACAAGATTGTACCTTTTTCAGTAACTATAAATATTAAACATGGAATTACATTTCACAGGCATCATCATTGCCGTCAGCACATTTCTCATTATAGGACTCTTCCACCCTATTGTCATCAAGACCGAATACTACACTGGCACCCGCTACTGGTGGGTATTTCTCGTTCTGGGATTCGCCACCATCGCTGCGGCATTCCTGATAGAGGACGTTCTTCTGTCGGCTATTCATGGTGTCTTGGGAGCCTCCAGCCTTTGGAGCATCGGTGAGCTCTTCGAGCAGAAACAACGTTGCGAGAAAGGATGGTTTCCTAAAAATCCCAAGCGCATCGGAAAGGGTTATTATAAGGATGAGGTGAAGGACGAAGAACGAAAGTAAAAGACGGAAAATGAAGACTGAACTCATACTGGTGGGCAAAACCATCAACAAGCATTTCATTGCTGGCATCAAGGATTATGCCGAGCGTATCACCCATTACATGCCTTTCACCATCACCACCATTCCCGAACTCAAAAACACAAAGAGTCTGAGTGAACAGCAACAGAAAGAGCGCGAAGGCGAACTGATACTGAAACAGCTGCAGCCTTCTGACACAGTAGTGCTGATGGACGAACATGGACAGGAGCTTCGCAGCATCGAGTTTGCCAAATGGATAGAGCGCAAGCAGGCTACTTCACGAAGACTCGTCTTCGTCATTGGTGGTCCGTATGGATTCTCTCAGGCGGTATACGACCGTGCCAACGAGAAGATTTCGCTATCCAAGATGACCTTCTCCCATCAGATGGTAAGACTTATCTTCACCGAAGCCCTCTATCGGGCATGCACTATTATAAAAGGTGAGCCATATCATCATGAATAAAGGTAAAAAGGTAAAAAAGTAAAAGGGTAAACAGGTAAAAAGGAGGAAATAAAAAAAGTTACTAAATGGCTAAAGAAAAATATATTGAGATCAAAGGAGCTAAGGCCAACAACCTGAAGAATATCGACATCAAGATTCCTCAGGGCAAGTTTGTTGCCATAACAGGCGTATCGGGCTCGGGCAAGTCGTCATTGGCTTTCGACACTCTTTATGCCGAAGGCCAGCGTCGCTATGTAGAGTCATTGTCAAGCTATGCCCGCCAGTTCTTGGGCAGAATGAGCAAACCCGAATGTGATTTCATCAAAGGCTTGCCGCCAGCTATTGCCATCGAGCAGAAAGTCATCTCGCGCAATCCGCGTTCCACAGTAGGAACCACTACCGAGATCTACGAATACCTGCGCCTGCTCTATGCACGCATAGGAAGAACCTTCTCACCCATCAGCGGCGAGGAGGTGAAGCGACATACCACTGAAGACGTCCTGGCCTGCACCCGACAGTATTCTCCTGGCACCAAGTTTGTGATTCTTGCCCCTATCCATGTGGCAGAAGGACGCACTCTTGACCGCCAGTTGGAGATGTACCTGCAGGAAGGTTACTCGCGCATCTTGGTAAAAGATGAGTTCGTACGTATCGAGGACTTCGACGGAAAAGCCGAAGCTCAGGACATCTACCTTGTTATCGACCGCTCGTCGGTAAGCGAGGAGAAGAGCGACATCAGCCGACTCACCGACTCTACTGAGACTGCCTTCTATGAGGGCGATGGTGCCTGCCGCCTTCTGTTCCTTCCCAGCCATATCTGCTACGACTTCTCTACCCGCTTCGAGGCAGACGGCATCACCTTCGAAGATCCTTCCGACAATATGTTTGCCTTCAACTCTCCCTTAGGGGCCTGTCCTACCTGCGAGGGCTTCGGAAGTGTGATAGGTATCGACGAGAAACTCGTCATCCCCAACACCTCAATGAGTGTGTATGATGGGTGCGTGGTCTGTTGGCGTGGCGAGAAGATGGGCATGTGGCAAAAAGAGTTCATCCGCCGTGCAGCACAGTACGATTTCCCAATCTTCGAGCCTTACTTTAATCTTACCCAGAAACAGAAGGATATGCTTTGGCACGGATTGCCTTGCGACCGCAAAAAGGACATCCACGAGCAGGTGAGTATCGATGCCTTCTTCCAAATGGTGAAAGAGAACCAGTACAAAATACAATACCGCGTGATGCTGAGCCGTTTCCGTGGCAAGACGGTTTGTCCCGACTGCCATGGCACACGACTCAAGAAGGAAGCCACCTATGTGAAGATAGGCGGAAGAAGCATTACCGAACTGGTGGAAATGTCGATTACCAATCTGAAGGCTTGGTTCGACAAGTTGGAGCTTACAGAACACGAGCAGAGCATCGGAAAACGACTGCTTACCGAAATCAACAACCGTCTGCAGTTCCTGCTCGATGTAGGATTGGGTTACCTCACCTTAGGCCGACTCAGCAACAGTCTGTCGGGTGGTGAGAGCCAACGCATCAACCTGACCACGAGCCTGGGTTCTTCGCTCGTGGGCAGTGTGTACATCCTCGACGAGCCAAGTATCGGACTGCACAGCCGTGACACCGACCGCCTCATCAAGGTACTTCGCGAACTGCAACAGTTGGGCAACACCGTGGTTGTCGTGGAACACGATGAGGAAATCATGCGGGCTGCCGACTATCTCATAGATATAGGTCCCGATGCAGGACGCTTAGGTGGCGAGGTGGTCTATGCCGGACCTGCCTCCGAGTACGATACTACCGGCAAGGCCGCCCAACAGAAACTGTTGGACCGCTACCCCAAGAGCTACACCATACGCTACCTCACCCATGACGAGGAGATAGAATGTCCTGCCTCACAAAGGGCATGGAACATGAGCATCACCATCAGAGGGGCTCGCATGAACAACCTGCGAGGCATCGATGTGGAGATACCTCTCAATGTCTTTACAGTAGTGACAGGTGTGTCGGGCTCGGGCAAGTCGTCGCTCATCAAGGGCATACTCTACCCTGCCCTCCGCCGCCGACTCGACCTCGTGGCTGATGCTCCTGGCGAGTTTGCCTCATTGGAAGGCGACTGGAAGAGCATCCGACACATCGAGTTTGTCGACCAGAACCCTATAGGCAAGAGTACACGCAGCAATCCTGCCACTTATCTGAAAGCCTACGATGCCATCCGCACGCTCTTCGCCGCCCAACCTTTGGCTAAACAGATGGGCTTTACAGCACAGTATTTCTCCTTTAATACCGAAGGCGGACGATGCGAGGAATGCAAGGGTGCCGGATATGTCACCATCGAGATGCAGTTTATGGCAGACCTCACTCTTACCTGCGAAGCCTGCCACGGCAAACGCTTCAAGCACGATATACTGGACGTGAGATATGGAGGAAAGGACATCAACGATGTGCTCAACATGACAGTGAACGAAGCCATCGAGTTCTTTAGCGATGAGAAAAACGCACATAGCGACAACGACTTCGACCAGTGCCGCATCATCGTACGAAAACTTCTGCCTCTGCAGGAAGTGGGCCTGGGCTATATCAAACTCGGTCAGAGCTCAAGCACCCTGTCGGGAGGTGAGAACCAGCGTGTCAAACTCGCCTATTTCATCGGCAAGGAGGAACAGGAACCCACACTCTTCATCTTCGACGAGCCTACCACCGGTCTTCACTTCCACGACATCCGACGTCTGCTCCATGCCTTCAACGCCCTGATAGAGCGCGGACACTCACTGGTGGTTATCGAGCACAACCTCGATGTCATCAAGTGTGCCGACTATATCATAGACTTAGGCCCCGACGGAGGAGACAAGGGAGGCAACCTGGTAGCCTGCGGTACACCTCAGCAAGTGGCAGCCTGCCCTGGCAGCATCACAGGACAATTCCTGAAGAAATATCTACCCAAATAAGGCGAAAAGCTATTAAACTGAGGTAAATACGCCACAAGAGATGCTAAAAGATGTAAAAAAGTAGAGACATACTAAACTTTATGTGTAATTTTGCATCCAAAACTTAAAAGAACAGAAAACGTTACATTTTTAAAAAAAAAGAAAATGAAAAAGTTTGTACTCTTTATATGTATGACAGTTTGCTGCGCTCTGAGCGCCAACGCTCAGGCTCAAATCAAGTTTGACAAGCAGACTCACAACTTTGGCTCATTCCCTGAGACAGAGAAGATCCACAAGACTACATTCACATTTACCAATGTAGGCGACAAGCCTCTTATCATCAATCAGGCATTGGCAAGCTGCGGCTGCACCGTGCCCAAGTACACCAAGGCTCCAATAGCTCCCGGTCAGAAGGGCCAGATTGAGGTAACTTACAAAAGCGACGGCACATGGCCCGGCCACTTCAAGAAGAGCATCACCGTACGTACCAATGGTACGGTAGAGATGACTCGTCTGTATATAGAAGGTGTCATGACCGAAGTCAAGAAGTAGTAATGATATTCTATTTCTCAGGAACAGGAAATACACGCTGGGCTGCCATACAGATTGGGGCTGCCACGCAAGAACGACTGATCAACATAGCCGACTATTCCGACTATCTTTCAGCCGATAAAGACATCGAGCCGTTTGCCTTGAAAGAAGGTGAACGGCTTGGTTTCGTTTTCCCCGTTCATGGCTGGAGAGTGCCAAGACTGGTGCGTTCGTTCATCAGCCGACTGAGACTGAAACCCTTCGGCGATGGTATTTCTCCTGACAGCAAACCTTTCTGCTATGCAGTATGCACGGCAGGCGATAGCATCGGAAAAACCATCGACACACTCAACAAAAGTCTGCAGGCCAACCATCAGTTGCAAGCGATGGGCATCAGCCAGCCCGACTCAACCTATTCGCTCATCATGCCGGAGTCGTATGTGGGCTTACCCTTCATGGACGTAGATCCTTCCGAGAAGGAGAAGCGCAAGAAGGAGAAGGCAGCACAACAGTTGAAAGCCATCTGCGAAGACCTGAGAGAGCGAAAGACCGGCATCAGCCATCTGACGGAAGGTCCGCTTCCCTGGTTCTTCACCCACATAGTAGGAGGATTCTTCGAGCATGTGCTCATCACCGACAAGCGATTCCATGTAGAGGAAGAGCGATGCGTGAAATGCGGCATCTGTGCCAACGTCTGTCCTGTGGGCGACATCTCTGGCGGCAAAGGCAAAAAGCCGGTATGGCTCCACCACGACGACTGCCTCACCTGTTTCTCTTGCTATCATCATTGTCCACATCATGCCATAGAGTTTGGCAGACAGACACAGAAGAAAGGACAATATTATTATAAATAGGTGTAACTGTCTATCACCTACCAAAAATTGAATAATAACTAAATAATTCTATAGACAAATGAAGAAGTTTTTACTTAGCATCACATTTGCTCTGATGGGCATCGTTAGCGGATTTGCGGCAAAAGCATACTCAGGCATTGTCACTGTCACACAAAGCGACGGAACTGAATTGAACGTCAGAATATATGGTGATGAACATTTCAATTGGCTCACCACAGAGGATGGAGTTCTTCTTGTAAAAGAAGGAAACAACTACTATATTGCAGAAACTACCTCATACGGCACATTGAAAGCAACAAGCTATATTGCCCACAATGCCAACAAACGTGTGCCTGCAGAAATCAAAGCCATCAAAAAGCAAGACCTTTCCCGCTTTAGAAGTTATGCCATTAAAAAGGCATCACCAGCAAAAGCGATGGGTACCGGAAACAGTGGAGTGAAGTATTTCCCACATAGTGGCAGTCCAAAAGCTTTGGTTATTCTGGTTGAGTTTTCTGACACACCCTTCCAAAGTGGAGAGAAAGCCAAGAATGTATTTGAGCACTTCCTCAAAGGAAAGGCTGAGGATGCCTTGCCCGATGGATATGAAGCTTATACAGGATCTTACGCAAAAGCAAATTTACGCAACAATGGAAGTGTTTCTGACTATTTTTACGTCATGAGTCAGGGCACATACACTCCACAGTTTGATGTCGTAGGTCCTTATAAACTCAATCAACCTTCTCTTTACTATGGAAAGGTGAAAATGACAACACCTATGCCCTTGTCAGCGATGCCTGTAAAGCAGCCGATAAAAATGTTGACTTTTCGGAATATGATGCAGACGGTGACGGAATGGTAGACCTCGTATATATCATCTACGCTGGTTATCCTGCCAGTATGTCGGGCAATCCAAATGACATTTGGCCAAAATCTGGAACAGGTGATTTCGGAACCTATGACGGCAAAAAGGTCAGTAGATTTGGGGTCCATGCAGAACTCAACTTTGGATTGGAATTGAACCAAAAGAATGGTTTCTTACTTAGCGGAATCGGACTGTTCTGCCATGAATTCTCTCACACGCTCGGTCTGCCCGACCTTTACCCTACTGTTGACGCATCAAAAGTAGATAACCAAAATCCAGAGATGTGGGATCTGATGGATGGAGGAGAATATACTTATAATGGCGGCTACTGCCCCACTCCTTATTCACCTTGGGAAATGGATGTAATGGGCTGGGCTTCTCCTGTAGAATTAGGAGATGACGCCAAACAGGTTAAATTAAATTCCTACTTTACAGAGAGAACTGCTTACAAGATTAATGGAGAAAATGACGAATACCTTCTTATCCAAAATATCCAAAAAGGCGGATGGTGGAATGGGATTGCAAATGTTTACAACACAGGTATGCTGATTTGGCGAATTGACTATGGCACTAAAGATGTCAACCTTTTTGACAATCCCAATAACACCTTAGGCAAACCAAAAGTCATGATTGTTCCTGCCGATGGTTATGTAATCTCTGACTATAACCATGGTGATGGCAAACAATGGACAGATAAACAGTATAAGGAAAGCCTTCAAGCAGACCCATTCCCAGGTACAACAAAAAGGACTGAACTTTTGAGTGTCACACTCAACACCAGCACCTTAGAGAAGCCTATCTACAACATCAAGGAGACCGACGACGGCATCATCACCTTCGATTACCTCAAGGACTATGCTACAGGCATTGACCAAACCCTGGCGGATAAAGATACAGAAAAGAATCCAAGTATCTTCTCCCTCGATGGCCGTTACCTCGGCAATGATGCAAGCAAATTGACGAAGGGAATCTACATCATCGGCAAGAAGAAAGTGGTGATAAAATAAGGCAATTTTAAGGAAGCGCAGGCATCCATTCTGATGATGCGCTTCTATGAGACTTAACGAAGCGCTTTATTAGGTGTTAACGAAGCGCTTCCTTAAGGTGTAACGAAGCGCTTCTTTAGGGTCTAAGGAAGCGCTTCTTTAGGTCATGTACTCAACGACAGTCTGCAACACTCTTCGACATTCCCACAAATTGTATTTTGTATCTTTGCACACTTTGTTTTTTACCGACTATTTTTAGTTCGTAATCATGCTGATTCAGGAGGCGCAAAGCGACAAGACACCAGTTATCTTCGTGTTCAATTATTTTTAATACTGATTCCACAAAAATGCCTACTTTTGCCAGATCCTATTCGACTATATTCGCTTGCTTCCATAGTAGCAATTCGCAACTTGCCAGCAACCTTTTTCCGTCCATATTGACCGATGAAATCTTCATTTGTTCCTATCAGATAAGCCGTTTCCATACGACCTGCAGGTTTATAGAGGAAGCAATCTTGTTCATAGTGAGCAGACAATTCAAAGATTCTATCGTAGAATAGTTTATCACCAAGTTCTTTGGCAAATACCAGAAAACTATTCTCTCTTGTAGTTGGCTTTCCTATCTCCGTATAGCATCCACGAACCTTTGATACGCCATATCCGTAGGAACGAATCTTCAGCTGTAGTTCACGATTATTGTCATCGTTCTCTTTTCGGAGCTTTCCCGAACGCCATGCTGTGAGTATAGCACAGTCACATTTGGTTAGCCAACCTAATGCACGCGATAGATTGGCATTGGTATCACCCCACAGCGACTGATTATTCTCCGCTATTATGTTCTTTTCGCATAATGACAGGAGAACATCTTCTGAGAGTTCTATCCTAAAGTTGTTTGCTCCCATACCTCTTAATCCCTTTTGTATAAGAACCTTTCATGCTGATGCATACCACCTGACGTTTCCTTAGTACCTTCCACACGACTATAGCCATCCCAGATGCGAGTATTTGTAGCACAGATAACAAACTCTGGACGGATGTTTGATTCACGAATGATAGCATCAAGGAAACCATTCTTTCCGAATCTATCATAATTGCAGCCAAAACCATGGTCTTGTAACAGGAAGAGCCATGGAGCCTTGAGGAACTGCTTCACAAACAGTTGGAAATATGTCGCAATTCCATCAGCAAACAGAAAGGTTATCGCAAAACGCTCTGCACCCCACTCATCATCTTTGTCTGCATTCCTTTCAAGAACCTCTGTGAAGCAATATGGTTCAATGGTTTTGTCAACAAAATGCATCGGACTCATTCTTGGTGTGTAGTTTACAGTAATTGGAAACGAACCATTTGGCATCATGTCCAGTTCCGACCATTCAATCCTTCCGATAGAGTGATAGCCATGGAACGAACCCTTATCCATCTTGTTTTCCAATTCCTCCTTCTTGACCAGATAGTCAACATACAAGAAGGAATGGACACAATGAGCCTTGTTCGCAACAGCAACAAGATTGCCATCGAACCCACTTCCAGGATAATACCCTACTCTACCGCCCATAACGGTATCGAATGCTACATCCATCCCTTCCTTATAGTTCTTCAGCCAGTAAGGAATATTTTCGTTATATTGCTTTAGATAGTCAATCATGATTTGTTCGATTGCTTTAATTTGTTCTTAGCTCTGTTCAATCCTTCCTTTATAAAATCTGTTACGTCATAACATTTTTTTGTTGCATCGAACGGATTGTTTTCTGCCTTAAACCATGGTCCTGGTTCCAGATAGACATTTATGTGATTATTCTCACCTAGCACCATAAACATGGATTCTGCATGAATGTTTTGATAATTGACACGATGCCAACCATTTGTAGATAGATTTACTACACCTATACCATATTTCCTTAATAAACCAGGAAGCGTTCCTGCGCCACTTTCAAACTCTTTACAGCGTTCAATTGCATCTGATAGCTCAGAGTTCTGTTTATCAGAATCCAGTAAGGTCTGGAGAATAGTCAACAGTTCAGAAAGTTTACAAGAGGTTTCGTCAAATTGACCCCCTTTGCATAATAACTTATCAGGATTTTCCGTATCATACACATCACAATGTGGCAGATACATGTGCATCCCGATTTCCTCCATATATATTCTGCCTAACTTGCCAGTACCACTACCAAATATAGAATCGTATGTATAATCAGGACGAAGTGCAACAGGAATTTCAACTACCCCATTAAGCAATCTGTCAACCATACGGGAATCAAGTAAATACCGTCCAGCGACATTTGCTAACTGCCCCAACTCTTTATTGAACGTGCGCATATCAAGTGATGCTGCTTCCTTTTCTGTAATAAAGGCAGCAACACCACTACAAAAGTACACGTCAGAGTACTCTTTAGTAGAATTGACAAAGAAGTCCACCCAATCTTTGCTTGATTGAGGGTGTTCACTTAGTTTTCCAAACTCACTTTGCGCAAGTTCGTAACCTTGTGAATATGAGTCGTTAATAGCTTGTATCATCGTCACAACTGAACAGTTTAGTTATGATTGCAATATTTCTTCTTTTAAGTTTTCAGAAGCATAGGTAGGTAAAACCCTGTTCCAATCCCCCTTATATTTCTTATACTTATGATGCAAAGAAGCTAATATGTCATGTTTGATATATGAGAAACGTTTCAAGTCGCAAAGAAAGCGTTCATAGCCCAAAGAACAGAAGTCTGCAGGTAATACCTCATTTTTATCAACGATAAATCCATGAGGAAAAATCTGTTTATAGTCGATATCAATACCAAACAATTGCTTAATTACATCAGAACTCAATTGTACGAAATATGGTACACGTATGATTTTATATCCCATTCTGATATAGGCATCGTCTTTCTCGTTATCATCGTAACACCACTTAACGTCACTATAATGTTGTGAACCATCAAATTCGACAATCAGTTTAAGATTATCGCAACGATAATCAGGACGTTTCCTCGTTCCAGAATTAGGTACCGCCTTATCATGGATGAAAATCTCATCAGGAAAGATAATATCTAATGTCTTACCTAATTTCTTTTCGTCCAACCAATTGGTTATGTCAAAATTACCTTGTTGTAATGCTTCTTTAGTATTCATATTGCTCAATATGATGTGGATTATATGAATTCTTTGAAATATCCAAACTCAGGATCAACCAATGCTCTCCTGTCAAGACCCATATTACCTTGTTCGCAAGATGTTTCTGAGACCATTGCGCACGAGAAGCAAGCTGCCTTATTCAAGCCATCTGAATTTTCCCAGCAAAGAGGGTCTGCCGAACAATCAGATGCACGTTGTAGTGCTGAAATTATGATTTTTTCAATCAGTTCAGGTTGTCCTTGCCATACGAGTCCACCCATACTACCTTCAGCTCCATCTGCTGTATATATTAATACACCACACATTTCATCTGAGTAATAAAGACGTTCGCTAAGACTTGCAGTTGGATAACCACATGAGAATTCCAGTTCCTTCATTATGAGGTGAGAGAATGTATGCAGGAGATAGAATTTAGCTCTTCCATATATTTCCATCTCACTTGCAAGGAATTCGCCCATGCTACCACTTTCAAGAGTTGTTTTATAGTAATCCTCAAGGTGATAAGTATCGCTCCATGACTTAATAGTGTCAGAATCAAATGCAAAGAACAATCCCTCTCCATAAATCTGGTTTGCAGGGAGTACTTTGACATCATTGATATTACCAGAATAAATAGGACGTATCTGCTCGTTGTTGTAAACAACTTGTCCATTGACCAATTTAGGAGATGGCATCTTAACACGACCAAATCCTAGTTGAGTACTTGTTACAGCAAGCATCGGAACTTGCTTAATCTTCAGGAATTTATCCACAAGTTGTTTACTCCTGAATTCGCTTATATTGATATCATTAAATTCAAACTTAGCATCAGTTTCTGGAGTCTTGTCATTATTCACAAAAACCTTGAACTCTTCTAAACGATAAGTCTTAACAACATCAACCTCATTTGATATTCCAAGAAACTCATTAGTGATTGCAAGAGCCTCATTATCATCAATAGTATAGTCGTCCTCGTATGCAGCATTCACAAGATAGCCAATAGAATGTATGAAATCTTCTTTTGTTAATTCTGGATTATTTCTCAGTTTCCGAGAATATTTTTTCTTTAGTTCTTCAAGATATTCGTATGCATCCCCTTGCAACTTCACACCACCTTGCGATGTCCACGAAAGAGGAACATAGAGACTACTCTGTGAAGAAGCATAATAGATACTATTACTTGTCACCATAGCCACTTGCATTACCGTACGTGAGTGACCATTCATACATCTTTCATGTGTAGGAACCCAATTCTGACCTTGATAAGGTTCCCATGGTTTTTCACCTCGACAGAAAACCTTTAGGTTCATAATACCAGCTAATGAAACACTCTTGTTGCAATGTTCGCATTTAAGAGTACCCCATGATTCGGATTGGTTTCGGTTCATTATCCATTTCAAACTGTGTTTACCTTTAACAGAACAATGATTATCACAGGAATAGCCAAACAAATCAAAACCATCTTCGCTTGTCATTTCTTTCTTTTTACCATCAAGATAGGCACAGAAATAGTTATACCAATCTATGTCAGAAGTATGACCGTTTTCACAGATAAGAACCAACGATACTGGCGACAATGGTCTGTATATAGTTGGATCGTTAAGCTGACTCTTGTGCGTTCTATAAGTAGGTCCATGTGGATCCCTTGGAGGAGCAAAGAACTCCTCCTTACCATCATTATGACGCAATTTGTGTCCACCCTTGGAGAACTCTTCATGTTTCCATAGGTCAAACCATTCGTCAATTCGTTTCAACTCTGACTTTGAAGATATAAACCATTTTGGAAAATCAACAGCTGGAATATAGAACATATCTGGTCGTAGCTCACGGCTCTTTAATTCCTGTTCTTTATATAGCGGATGATCCTTATAATCTATATAGTTCGCTCCATTTAGTCCTACATGAGGTATGGCAGCAAAGCATTTGAGGTTGATAAATTCCTTCTTGGCTTGAAGGAATTTTATGAATCTTTCATCATCAACAATCTCAGCACCTGTAGCATCCTGATGATCCTTATTCGTGTATTGTGAGTTAGCTGGATTATTTATGCTGTCTGTCAAGGCACGAATAAATGCCCATTCGTTGATTGTAAGAGGCATAATGAATCCACCCCATTTAGTCGTTACAACCGATCCAACTCCTGATGTAGATGATAACATCTTGAACTTACTAGAGCTGATGTTATATTGTTTGTCTATATTAATATCCATAATGATTAACGAATTACATGAATAACAGATTCTGGTTCGATTACTCTCAAAGCATTAGGAACAAGCCACTTATCTGTTGGAGTATCTCCTTCAAAGTCTTCTGGTGATGCAAAGAGAGAGACTTCGTCAGGATTTCGTTTTCCATATTTAGAAATGTAATATACAAGATTCTGACCTCTCGTATTAGCTGCATCAAGCCATATCCCTATACTCTGATCAATTTGTTTCAGAATTACGTCTAACATACCACGGGTAAGAATTGCGGCTTCCTGTGAAGGCAGACTTGTACTTCTGTCTGCTCTGTCTGAGAAATAGCTCTTTAAATCATCTTTAATCTTTGTCGCAAGTGAGTTATTAATGTTACTAGCATCTTTACGATTGCCTAATCCCGCATATTTCTGTCTAATGATAGCAGCAAGATATAAAGGAAGGAATCTTTCTACCGATTTAGGAGAGAAAGGAGTGATTGATATTGGCTCCACATAATAGTAGAGCTTTTCATGAAACTCCCTAAACTTCTCAAAATGAGACACATCTCTCTGATTGAAAGGACTATGAAGTGTTATAACCAATCCTTCTTTTTCACGAGCAACACGAGAGCTTGCCTGAATATATTCTGCAATGTTTCGTGGCATAGAGTTCATGATTATTGTGTTAAATCTTGAAACGTCAAGTCCAACAGAAATCATGTTTGTTGCCAGAATCATATCAGCAGGAAGTTTAGCTCTTTGCCATTTATGCTCTTCATCCTGGAATGGCAATCGTCTCTTTGGATTCCATATTCGATTCTGGGCTTCAGCAAGTTCTTTAACAGCTTCCTCACCAGTCAATCGACCTGTTAACTCCGATTTACGGAAATGGTCATTGTATGCATAAAGGCACTCATGCATGTGAGAGAATCTAAGGACGCGCTTATACAATCTACGAGTATATTTGGTAAACTCTTGATAGAACTGAGCATCAGTCTTGCCAACCTCCTTCAAACTATTGAAGTATGAAATTACCGTATAATAGTAATCAGCAGCTTTTATAAAGTCCTTATCATTAATTAAATCATAGTTTTGTTGTTCGAATAAAGCTCTATGTACAAAAAGAATTGCTGCCAGACGAATCTGCGTAGTCATCTGTGTACGTCCGGTTGGAAGTACACCCATGTATTTTCGCTTTGCTACGTATGTCCAGTCACTATCTCCCTCGTTTTTGTATCGCTTATAGAATGCGAAGAACGAATCGTCATAGTCGGTTCCGTTCTTTGGGAAAATACTGACCTTTCTATCATACAAAGCTCTGATCTGCAAAGCTGTATTTCTTGTTGTCGCTGTCGATGAAATAATCTTAGGGCGAATGACGTTACCGTTTGCATCTTTGCGAGAGCACAACTGATCAATAGCACATTCATAGAGACTAACAGCTGAGCCTAAAGGACCAAGCAATAGGTGTAACTCGTCCTGAATAATCAAATCAGGTGGCAGACAGTTGTTGTTTATACCAAAGATACCTCTAGAGTCTTTCTTTATATCCTTGTCATCAACCTTATGAGCCAACTGAGCAAACTTATCTACTGTACCAAACAACAGCGTAGGAGGAGTTTTGTAAATATGCTCATCGCAGAGACGTACAGGGTATGAATTTTTACCGCCAAATGTACACTTAATATTCTTACAGCGGAAATGTTGTTCATTATTCTTCTTAACAGGATCAATAGGCGAACCACACCATGGGCAAGTATCCAATGGAACTTTTCCGTGAGACCTTTGCCAATTCTGTGTTTCGTCCTCCAAATCTTTATTTGAATTAGGTAATGAAGCACTTCCCACATAAAGTCCAATAGAAATCTCGGCATTGCCTAAATTGTAGTTTGCATTACCCCATAGTCTTATTTGCTCTAGTGCCATAATTAGACGCAAAGCACGTTGGAACTGTTGGGTAGTAAGAAGACGCAATGTATAGCGCATTAATGCTGCTGTACCTTCACCCTTTGTACCCTGAGTTCTTCTTCTATTGATAATAGTAAGTGCTATGATACCAAGATAAGCCTCTGTTTTACCGCCACCAGTAGGGAACCAGACAAGATCGACTAATTCATTCCTTTCCACCCATGGCATTCCTGTATTTCTTTGGAAGATACCATCAAGGTTTAGAAGAATAAAAGCAAGCTGGAATGGACGCCATGCTGCATTCATTCCGTGGAATATTGTGGTGTCGTCTGCTTCTTTTTTGTAGTAGTCGTAAGTTAACTTAGTCCTGTCGGCTATTACTTTTTCTTTGTTATCTTTGGTGTTATGCCATAGTTGCATGAACATAGCGGCATTCATTAATCTGAACGCCAACATTTTCTCTGGATTTGACAGGAAATCGACGATATTGTTCTTTATGCGTAAATAATCATTCTCACACTTGTTCCGGTTTACTTCTGCAATTGGATTATTCTCTGTTGATAGGTTGTCTATCCAAGACTTATATGTCTCAACAAACTCTAGCAGTTCTTTTGCAATGTCCTCATCTTTAGCCTCAGAAAATACAGAAAGCCACTTAAATTGAAGACATTTAGGCGATTCTAGATATGGTCTCGCATATATTTTTCCTTCTTGACTAACATCTTCCAGCATCTTGTTTCTTGGAACAGGTTCAACATCTGGTGTTTCCACCGTTGGAAGAAACTCTGACCAAATATTCATTACGCCATCTTTCAATCCCCAATTGACAGAACACAAATGTCCAACACCAAAGTCCTTTATATTGCGATACAAGTATCTTAACGCATTTGCCTCCTGATCTGTAGCATCATAAGTATTCTCTTTGTGATACTCCAAAAGGTAAGGACTTGATATGTTGATTGAAACGCCAAAGAGACTTCTCTCATTGATCTTTTTCGTTACAATAGAGAAATATCTGACATCTCCTGAAGTAATAGGTGTAGAACTATTGACCAACAAAACCTTTAGATAAATCTTGCCTTGACTCTTTATAGCTTGTAACCATACATCAAGAGAAAGATAGATGTCATTGCTGACTTCAACTTTAACTACATCCTTTAATGAAGGGTACTCATCAGCTCTAAACACTCTTTTGCTTGTAAGATCGATACCTGTAAGATCGATGGACTTCTCAAAGTTAACAGCTTCCCAGTAGCCGAACCCTTGCGAGTCAAAAACAGAGATAACATCCTCTATGTAAGAAATAAATGTTTCATATTTCTCAACCTTGGAAATTCGATTCTTAATTTCTTCTTCTCTTCCAGCGCAGGTATAATTATTATCTGTATCAAAATTGTTTAGTTTAGCAAATAAACGCTCCTTATAGGCGCTAAGGAAACGATATTCAGGCTTGAATGATGCTTCGTTATAGATGTCGCATAAAGAGTTGTCTTCGTTGGTCGCGATTAGCTTGCAGAAATGCTTGTTTACTTCGCGAAGACTATCTTTTTTATCTTTTAATTCTTTCTCTTTGATGCCCATAACAATTTTTAAGGCATCTCCATCTATGGCAACTAATTTACCCATTAGCTGCTTAAACTTTTCATCTTCAATGAAAGCTTGAAATCCTTCTACATCCTCTATTTTAATTCTAAGGAGTGTTGATGATTTGACTTCTTTATAGTAACGACCAGATACGGTGATTTTAAGATTATTGTTTATGTGATTTTCATCTAAGCAACAAGATATTCCAAATTTGTTAGGGAATCTACGACCTAAAGCATCAATATCTTCAGAATGATCAACATTTCGTTCCTCTGCAAGTTCTTCTTCCAACTCGTTTTGAATGTCTTCATCATTCTCATTAGAGTCATCATCACCGGTTTGAGGATTATCAATAATTGTACGAATGTCCTCTATGGCTTTCTGAGGGAATAATATTGCAGAACTATATATGGTTCCTGGAGTTGTATTGAGGACTTCACCATACGAAAATCCAGGTTCCAGCTCATCGCTTTCACCTTCACGCTTTACAAAATATTGGTAGTTGCAACCACCAGGTCCTATTATCTGCTCCTTAATGAAATTTTCTAAGGATTCTCGTTTCTTTGTTATCATTGCGAAATTGATTTTACGGGTTCGAAGTATATTCTTTCTTTTACATCAGAGACAATATTCTCGACATCTTTAGTGGAGTTAATGTCCAATAAATCACGAGTCTCATCACTTAATGCATTATAAACAATATTGAAATCGTCATTTAAAAGTGCGATGTTAAGAAAATGCCTAATGCTTATTGTTATTCCTTCTGTATCGCTTTTTGTACGTTCTTTGATTCGACGGATAAGATTTATATATGGAGGTCTAATGCCAAGATAATCTTCAACTAGAAATTTTTGAACCTTTCTGGCTCTAGGAATACCATAATCTGGCTCTAACCATCTCTTGAACGAATGGTAACTAACTCTATATCGTTCGTTGAAATTGGACATTACCTCTTCATATACATTTTTACATCCATATTGCTCAACACGTTTATCCAAAAGGATTTTCCATAATTGCGTATCTGATTCTATTTCATCCTGAGTCAAACCGTATAAGGGCTGTTCCTTAAACATTCGCTCACTTCTATTATCTTTGTCCTTTTGACTGTCAATAAACTGACTGTTCACGCGCCTAACCAAAGAAGATAGTGGCTGGATAGATAAGTCGTTAACGGATTCATATAAGTCTGCAAGATCAGACAAGGGGGCAATACCGAGGTGATCTCCGAATTTATATAACATCCATTCGGATCTCCAAAATTCCTGAGAATTACCGTTTGTATATATCACTTTAGTTTTCTGAACTGTACGACTAGTATTCCTATCAGTTTCCTCTTCTCTTGTATCTTCTGGCAAACGCTTGGTTGGACGTTTGTACTCTGTAAGAATAGGTTTCATTTCAGAATTGCGGAATTCTGATTTCAAAATCTTTCTAATCGCTTTTCCATAATTGTACTTACCCCAATCATAATATTGGCGTAAGAAGAAGTAATTGGATATTTCAAGTAGTCGTTGATCGTTATTTATACAGTATGGATCAAACGAATTTGGATATTTGTGGAATATACTATCGGTATAATCACTTCTAAATGAAATTATAATAATTTTATTGTCTTTGATTTCGTTTCTATATTCACCTCCACAGTAGTATCCTCTTAAATCACCGAATGTGCCAAATGTAATTTTTTGTGCGCCATATTGTGATAGCAAGAATGCTCTAACAGAATTTTTAAGTCGTTCATCAATATCGTTACCAGTAACAATAAAGACATTACTTTTGAAAACAAAGTGTTGCAAAGCAATTTCTGCTTCTTCTTTCCATAGTCGATTATTTAATCTGAAAATTTCAGTTACTAAATTGTCATCGGCTTCTGTTTCTTCTAGTATTTTGCTTGCATAATCTTTGCTTAGTTCATCATTAAAGCATAAAGACATCTCATTTCTACGCGATACGTGTCTATCAAGCCCATTTGTTATATCATCAAATAGGGTCTCATAATCTTCTTGTATCTCATTGTTGTCTTTGCCAACGCTGACGATCAAATGTTCAATCGGCTTTTGGTTGGTTAAGGTCAAGGCTTCTTCGTAAGTGAATGAAATAAAATCATATGATTCATCATCAAATATCTGGATTCTTTCCTTCATTCGTTGTTTGATGTCAAACAACCTACGTAACCTATATGGCTTACGAGAGAAGTAAAAGAAATATACATTCTTTAATCCACAATCTGTACTTACGAAATCGTCAAGATATGGTTTTTGAAATGAGTTTGCACAAAACTCACTATATCTTCCATCTGGAGATTTGGTTGGGAATACGACAATATTCTGAATCTTTGTTGCACCATCATTTTCTAGCAGATGTTCGTAAAACTCATCTGCATCTCCATGAACAAAAGATAGTGGACAACTTCCCTTTAGGAAGTCATCGTAATTACTAAAGGAATGTCGTAAATACCAGTATTTGTTAACGGATTTCCTATTATATGATTTATTGGCATCACGATAACTTTGAAATTCTTTCAGCAATCTTTCGCTATATATTAAACTTCTACCAAAATCCGTGAACTCATTACGAGATCGCGACAATATCTTAGCAAGTCTATTTTCAAATTTGTGATTATCACGTAATGCTAAATGTTGTTTTTGAGTTCTTACGTCTGATGGAATAAACAACACATCTTTTGAAAGTGAATCACAAAGATAATTCTTCCAGTCCTTATTAGTATATAAACCCAGTTTCAGCGCGACAAAATCTTCGCACAACTCTTGAGCATATTCTTGACTTATAGGAAAATAAGCCACAGGAATCTTTAATTCGTCCTCTTCTCGATTCATGAAATATTCAAGAATGAGATTAACAACAACCAAAAGATTACGGACAGAGTCAACCTTCTCAGGTTCATTCCTAAGTTTCATAATTTCAAGAATACTCTCAAAATTTGTATCTAATGTTTGTAATGCTTTTTGGAAATCCATAGTTTATCGATCAGAATGAATGATTAATTGAAGCTCCATCATGGCACGAGTAAATCCGACATAGATTTCAAATAAGAAATTATTTAAATCTACAGAACCACATGATTCAGGAATTATCAATATTACTTTGTTCGTTTCTAGGCCTTTGTATTTTAATATACTGGTGAAAGGAATACTCGATTTGTCAGGATTAACAATATCATTTTCGTCTAATATATGTACTCCTGGTTTGTCAGACAACAAATCATATATACTGTCACCTTGATATATTATATGCTTAAAGGCTGAGTGTACAAGCACCACTGTTTTTTCGACATCTTCACTCTGCTTAATTGCTGATTTGAAAGTTCTAGATAGATCTTTATTGCAATTTACGAATGTGGTTCGTATGTACGGCATAGATTCTTCACCTAATTTTTTGATAAAATCAGTATATGAATCTTTTGTCTCTAATTGTAGCAGTTCGTTGGCGTATCTTACTATTTGTCTGTTTGTTATTACTCGTTTGTTTTCGTTGAGTTTGTAGTGTGCTGCAAAAGGCAAATACGATGACACAAAATTCTCGATATGGCGTGAATTGCTATTATATCCTTGTTCGAGATCATAGAATATCAAATAATTACCTGTAGATAATCCATCTCCAGAAACAGAAACAAGGTTATCAATAAGTACTTCAATACCTTTATCTGCTATATCCTGGGCTTCGTCAACAATTATATAGTCATACAACTTAGGACTAGATTGCATGAAAACTTCTTTCATCAACTTCGCTGTCCAAATTGGCATTGACTCCATACTTTTCGAGAGAGTAGCCATATAACGATTTAAGGTGTAAACCTCGCAATTGTATAAGTCTTCTTGTATTAGTTCCTCTCTTATTTTTGCGTAGAGTAATATGTTTTGGCAAAGATATAGTCCCTTTAAGCCCTTATGCTTCTTTATAAAAGCTTTAGCCATGGTTGTTTTTCCAGTACCAGGACCTCCCTCGACTATAAGTCGTTTATTCTTTGCAAGTGATTCAAGAATGTCCAAATTCTCAATATGTAACCAATTCAACACTTCCGATAATGTTGATTGCGCATATCGACTTTTATCTAGAAGTGTAGGAGAAAGAACTCCTACAACTTTATCCAATTCTTTTTCTGTAAGTATAGGAACAAATCTACTTCTTGAAGAATTATCCCTTGCTTCGTCTAAAATACTTTCACAGAAATCAGCAAAAGAGTTGTCCTTGTCATCATGTAATTGCTTGTCCCAGAGCCAGAAACTTTGGTCGATTGATTCATTTTCATTAGTTATGCTCATTTCCTGATGTGGAAAAGCAACAGCATAGTCAACAAATAATTGTTCTCCATTAAGAACGCGATGGTTTAACAATGCCCATTTGTAATTATGAGCTTGCTCAAATGGAGTTATATTCATTTGCTTCGACAACCCAGTACTGCGAACATAATAATAGCGTCCATTAACGACTTCAATGCCACCACCTTTTACTTCTAAAATGATAGCTCCTTTTTCACAAACCAATAAGAAATCTATTTGTATTTCTGACTGACCTGCATATTGAATGGGGAGAGATAAATCATACCACAAATGCCAGTGTAGGTTACTTTCTTCGCAATCGTGGATGATTCTTTCATACATGTCAGCTTCACCCTGAAGAAGTGTTCCATCTTCATGGCGACCAATGACCTGCTCCAAAGTTCCAGTCCTTCTTGAATGGTTTGTATATGACATATTACTTGAATGAAAGGTTATTTAAAGAAATGTTTTCGACTTGACATTGTTTTATATAAAATGCAAGTACTTTTTGGCAACTTGAAGATCTTCTCTTTTGAGTTGATTCAGACAGAATACTCATGAAATCTCTTAGATTAGTATCTTTTTCCTGCAAAGAAAGTATGATTTTGCTATAAAAAGAATCACTAGTGTCCACTAAATAAATTTAAGACTTAATTCTCTTACAGTTTGTAACTT
>ERZ1673698.1547-NODE-1547-length-20974-cov-33.056790_pt1 | contig 20974 bp, 20 predicted proteins | sample MGYA00580228_ERZ1673698 | MGnify/ENA primary metagenome ERZ1673698 (study PRJEB41218, sample SAMN15661768) | gut metagenome | host: Homo sapiens | place: Canada: London | collected 2015-08-20/2019-03-30 | study: EMG produced TPA metagenomics assembly of... | reverse complement strand
TTCTCCCGAAAGGCAATGTGAAGTTATGTCAAAGTTTTGAAATGACCAAACTTTCGCCACTAACAATTGTTAAACAGCGAAACAAATCTTGCATGGTAAGTATTATCAACAAACCATTCGAAACCGTAAAAAACAAGATTTCAGGGGAAAAGCGCAGGAGATTCAAAAATAATCGCTAAATTTGCAAAACTTATGAAGTTCGTCGGTTTGCGCAAACTCACCACGGACACAATGGGCGAAACACTTCGTTCGCCTTGCAACGCCAAGAGATGACGATGATGTCGAATCAAATGTGCATCAAAAACCGGCAAACACAGGCATAAAGACACGCCCGACAAAGTCAAAAACGCATATCAAAGCGCACCAAATAATTTTAGTTATATCATACACAACAATTTACGACATGAAACACTCTTTACTTTCGCTTACAGTGGCCTTGGCTGCTGTCTTAGGATTCTGTGCCACGGCTGCGGCACAGACCTCGGTTTACGCTACCGGTAATTTTACGGGCATACCCGCCTCATGGGATCCCGAAAATCCCGTTGAACTGACCTACGCTGACGGCGTATACACACTCGACCTCACCGGCGCCAAGCAAGGCCAGATGTTCAAACTCTCTACAGCCAAAGGCGACTGGACGACTTTCAACGCCTCCTGCTTCGGCGTAGCCGCTGACAACACCACTGCTACACTGATGCCGAATGTCGCCACCACCTGGGCCGTAGGCAACCTGGGCAACAACGCCATTCCCGCCTCCGGCGACTTCAAACTTGTTGTAGACCTTGATGCCAAGACAATGACTCTTGTCGGCGAGGGAACCACCACGGACATCTTCGATATATACCTGCGCGGCGATGTCAATAGCTGGAATGCAGACGAGGCTTACAAGTTTAAATATACCGGCGTCAGCTCTTTCGGCGAACAGATGTACGAGTTGATACTCCACGATGGCCTGGCCGGCGAATTCAAGATTGCAGACAGCAGCTGGAGTGAGGTCAACTACGGAGCGGACGCAACCATCGCCATAGATAGCACCACCGAGGTGTTCTACAACAGCAGCGCCAACCTCAAGTCTACAATAGCCGAAAGCATCAAACTGACATTCTACCACAACCTTGACAAGACCAAATCGTCATGGCTCAAGGTGGACAAGCACGAAGGCGTCTCGGACATTACCGTAGATGACGCTGCCGCCGCAACGTACTACAATCTGCAAGGCATACGCGTGGCCGAGCCCTCCAACGGCCTGTATATCAAGGCAGCCGGCAATACCGTAACAAAAGTTTACGTCAAGTAACAATACACTACCTGCATAACCAAAGGCCGGGAAGCATCGACAGCTTCCCGGCCTTTGCCGTATATATGCGCAATCTACTTCCGAAGGTGACAATTTTTTCCGGCAAAGCGATTTACGTTCGACGTCCTTGCGGTATATAAACGTAGATACAAATCTAACAAATTAAAGAACTTGAACAAATGAAACGATTACACCTCTTTCTAACCATTCTGGCCGTTATCATCGGCTGCCTTGGCGCCCACGCCGAACGATGGAATTACCAAGCTGACGCAGTCGCAATTTGCACATACAATGACCGCTATAATCGTTGGAACAAATGGAGTTCCTGGACTCCTTGTGATGTTATAATCAATATCAACGGCGATAATGATAAGATTACAATATATTCAGATGTGGTACAGGTCTATAAGATATACAGTGTATCGTCCGGCGAATATGACCGAGATGGCGACTACCATGTTGATTTCGAATTCAGAGATCAAGACGGTGACTATGGTACCCTTTGCATATACAAAAGACTAAATGGCGGAGTCGAACTCTATGTCCGATTTAACAACGTGCAATGGGTATATGATATAAGAGTATAGCGTTTCGACAGACGCATACTTGACAACCGGAACATGGAGCGCCAATTGGCACGCTTTTTGTTTTTCTAAAATGCGGAAGGTAGACACTGTTGTCTCCTTCCGATTCTTATCCAAATAATATATAGTTATCATCCAAAAGGCCTCAACCCTCATGAATTCGTTTTTACGTAACACGTATCAGTATTTCTACATTTTTACCATCTTCTTTTTCGTTATTCTGCTTGTGAATGCCATCAATGGACAAAGCATTGATTACCAACTGTATCTATGTGCAGGTTGCGGCATCGTGGCCGTGGCCGTCCATGCTTGGTGTTACGTAAGACGCCGCGCGGCGTTAACCAACAATACGGAGCCATCGCTCGACACGGAAGAGACACTCGTCCTCTTGGATGAAGCTCTGACCGCCCTCGGATGTCAACCTACAACGCATAAGAGCGACGGCAAAATAGTTGTCGCTTATCAGGGCGAAAACCTACTCTTTGATGTTCATGGCAACAGCGTCCGCATCGTGGACTACACTTGGAGACAGGTGGATAAAAACGACCCCGATTTCTCGGCCAAGCTGATGGCTGTCAATTATGCCAATTGTGCATTCCTGACAAAGTTAACATTCGAGCGACTTGATGACGACAACATCGGCATCTCGACATACTTGGATTTCATTTTACATTCAGGCATCAAAAGGCTTGACCTTTTCTTGAGCATGGCCATGCAAAATCTTCTGCACTCGCACCGCATCTTGGACGAAACATACCTTGCGATGATGTCCGCGAACGGTCGGACAAACAACGATACACGCCGCCCCGTAGGCTTCGCCACCGCCGATGAAAACACAAATAACAACTGCAAGCCCGAAGGCGAGCAATCCGAAGACAACGGAGGCGCTACCGAATCCAACGAAGTCAAGGCGGAGTCGTCCATGCGCCGCCCCGTGGGCTTCGCAACCTCCGAAGAAGGAAATATCGTTTAACCCTCGAATAAAAAGTCCTGCTCATCAAAAAAAATCTTAGCCTAAAACGCTGAAAATACGCAGTTTATAAAAACAAGAGCAAATTACCCCGAAAATAATGCGTATTTTTTACTCAAAAAATTTGGAGGTTTCAGATGCAAGCAGTAATTTTGCGTCAAAACAACACAAACACAAAATCCACCATAATGGAACAAGACAACAAATACTGCTATAAGTATCCGCATCCGGCGGTGACGGCCGACTGCGTGGTTTTCGGCTACGATGTCAAAGAGGGCCTGTCGCTGCTGCTGATAGAGCGCGGCCTTGAGCCTTACAAGGGTCGCTGGGCCTTTCCCGGCGGCTTTATGCGCATCGACGAAAGCACCGACCAATGTGCCGAGCGCGAGTTGGGCGAAGAAACCGGACTGACCTCGTGCTACCTTGAGCAATTCGGCAGCTTCAGCGATGTTTACCGCGATCCTCGCGAGCGCGTAGTCACAATCGCATACTTCGCGCTGGTCAAGAAAAGCGAAGTGCAGGGCGGCGATGACGCCCGCTGCGCCCGATGGTTCAGCATCGACAAAGTTCCCCCCTTGGCCTTCGACCACGACCACATACTGAGTGTAGCGCTACGCAAGCTCAAGGAAAAAATACACTTCGAGCCCATAGGCTTTGAGCTGCTACCCGAAATATTCACCATGCCGCAGCTTCAGGACCTGTACGAAAGTATTCTGGGCATCAAGTTTGACCGACGCAACTTTGCCTCCAAAATGCTTAAATTAGGCATACTTGACATTGCTGTCGAACGGCCCAAAGGCGCCGCATCGCGCATCCCGGTACAGTACCGCTTCAATAAAGACAATTACGACAAGATGAAGAGCAAAGGCTTCCGCATGGAATTCTAAAACGCCGACACTTGTCCGGAACGCAGCCAAGCGACAATCCATAAACCACTAAAACAGCAGCACAATGTCAAACGCAAACAACAACGACAGCGCTCCTCGGCAGTACACAGCAGGACGATACACGCCCGTACATATCACGACTCTCAACCCCGACGAGATCTTCGTCTTCGGCAGCAATTTGGCCGGGATGCACGGCGGTGGTGCCGCCCGTGCGGCAGTCCGCTATTTCGGCGCCATTATGGGACAAGGCGTCGGCATATAGGGCCAAAGCTATGCCATTCCCACCATGCACGGCGGTGTGGACAAAATAGCGCCTTATGTCGACCAATTCATCGAATACGCCAAGGAGCATCCACAACAGACATTTTTGGTGACACGCATAGGCTGCGGCATTGCCGGATTCAGAGCTTGCGAAATCGCTCCGCTGTTCCGCGCGGCTTTCGGCATCGACAACATCGTACTACCTCGCGACTTTGTTACGGACATCGAAGACAGCAATCACTAATCTGCGGAGAATAATAACTGCGCTCTGCAAAAAATACTACCTCTCATTCTTCTCTTTCCACATCGATTTTTTCAATCTCGAACACGATATTTCCTCCAAAACCACTAACTTTGCCAAACAGTACAGACATGGACAACGAAAAACTCTCCCCGGAAGGGCAACAAGCGGCATTTGCCGAAGTCGTAAGACAGCGGTACAATTCGTTTATGCCCAAATTCATCAACTACCTATGCAGACAGTACAGCTTCCTGAGCCACTCGGAAGCCATGGATATATACAATGACGTATTTATTGCCATCTACAACAACCTTCAAAAAAGCCGCATAGCTCCCGATACAAATTGGGAAGCATATATGCTTAAGATTGGCAAAAATATGGTCGATAAGATATACCGCGCCCCCAAAGACGGCCGCATAGTTTCCTTGGACTTCGACTCTTTGTTTGACGAAACCCCCGATGACACCCAAAGCCGCACCGACCGCTTAATGGACCAAATTTCAAGCATCGAAAACACGGATAATCCATACGAAGACCCCGAATTAATCGATGCACTCAACTTGGCCATTAGCCACTTGCCCGAGAAATGCGCTATGATTATACGCTTTTTTTACTACGACAATATGAGTATGGACACTATAGCCACGCTGCTGGGATACAATGCCGCTGTGACGGTTCGCAATCGCAAAGCGCAATGTATGAAGCAGTTGACAATGGAAGTCAAACAATACGCAGCAAGACTTGGTTATGACTTATGATATGAAATCAGAAGATATGGACAAGAGAGCACTCATTCAACAATACCTCAACGGACGTCTCAACAGCGCCCAAATCGCTGAATTTACGAGACAGCTCAAAGACCCGGAATTCTGCAACATTCTGAGCGAAGAACGTGAGATTGCCGAAAAGCGACAGGCGGCAAGCCAAGCAACAGCCACGATGGCCAAAGTGGCCGAAGCCAAGCCCTTATCCGAGCAGGAGCAAGAAACACTTATAGACCTATACGTCCGTGGGGACATGGACTCGGAAACCGAAAGCCGATTTCTCAGCCATATCAAGGCCGACAAAGAACTGCAAAGGCAAGTACTGCTTGTAGCAAACACCGTCAAGGGAGCCTTAGCAGAACAACGTCAAAGCGATATGGAGTTCGGATACGCCATGAAGAGTCTGACGCCTGACCGACTTGAACAAATCATCGGACCGCGACGCAGTGCGTCACCTCGGCACGCATCATCAAACACTCGGTTGTCCGACAGACCCGATAGCCACCGACAGGACATCCAAAAAAGTCGCCTTTTGGCATTAAAGCCTTCGGCCCGATTATATAGTCTCGATTACGACAAACTCGACATCTTCGAATCAAGCGACAACCTCGAATTTACCAATAGCGTCGCAGCCGACATCTACGAGCGGTTCAAACCGAACTACGCCGCATACGGCATCTGCATCAATGTTGACACTCTGAGCGAAGCCTGCAAGTGTCTCGATGCCATCAAGGCAGCCTATGACGAAGCACTGAAATCCGGCGATATATCCGGGGCTTTGGCTGCGGGCAAGGACCTTGCCGTGGAATATCTGCACATCGGTATGGTCGACAAGTTCAAGGAAATTCTCAATGACCTTAAGTCAGTCGCCGCTCACAGCTCGAGCAAAGACGATGACACACTGAAGCGCGACATTCGCCTTCTCCTGGCCCTTTCGGAGACCATCTGACGCACGCAGCGTCTCAAAGTATAAATCTCTCCACCGACAGCGAGCGGCGCCTCATACGGGGCGCCGCTCGCTGCTATAAGATGGTTAATCGATGTCTCAGAGGCTGCGATTGACCTCAATTTCTTCGAAACCTTCGAATATATCGCCCACTTTGATGTCGTTGTATCCGGCAATGGAGCATCCGCAGTCGTAGCCTGCGACCACTTCTTTGACGTCATCCTTGAAGCGTTTGAGCGAGCCAAGTTCGCCGGTATATTTGACGATACCGTCACGGATAAGACGAACTTTGCAGCCGCGTTTCAGCTTGCCTTCGCGAACCATTGCGCCGGCAATGGTGCCGACCTTGCTGATATGGTAAGTCTCGAGAACCTCGGCCGTGCCGATGATATCTTCTTTGATTTCGGGCGCAAGCATACCGGCCATAGCGTCTTTGACCTCCTCGATGGCCTGATAGATGACCGAGTAAAGGCGTATATCAACGCCCTCGCGCTCGGCTGCTCGGCGTGCAGCTATGGAAGGACGTACTTGGAAGCCGATGATGACAGCATCGGAGGCGGCGGCCAGAGTGACATCGCTTTCGGAGATTTCGCCGACAGCTTTATGAAGGACATTGACTTGGATTTCCTCGGTGGACAACTTGATGAGCGAGTCGCTGAGGGCCTCGATGGAGCCGTCAACGTCACCTTTGACGATGATATTAAGCTCCTGGAAGTTGCCTATGGCACGGCGACGACCGATATCCTCGAGGGTAAGTATCTTGGTGGTACGGAGGCCTTGTTCGCGCTGCAGTTGTTCGCGCTTGGAGGCTATTTCGCGAGCTTCCTGTTCGGTGTCGAGTACGTTGAAGATGTCTCCGGCCGTAGGTGCGCCGTTCAGACCCAATATCAGTGCCGGACATGCGGGGCCGGCTTCCTTGATGCGCTGGTTGCGCTCGTTGAACATTGCTTTGACCCTGCCGAAGTGGTTGCCGGCCAGGATGATGTCACCTACGCGAAGCGTTCCGTTCTGCACCAATACGGTGGCTACGTAACCGCGACCTTTGTCAAGGGACGATTCGATGATGCTGCCCGTGGCCTTGCGGTTAGGGTTGGCCTTAAGGTCCAGCATCTCGGCCTCGAGAAGCACTTTTTCCATCAATTCGGGTACGCCCGTACCTTTCTTGGCTGAGATGTCTTGCGACTGGTATTTGCCACCCCAGTCTTCGACGAGGTAGTTCATTCCGGCCAATTCTTCCTTGATTTTTTCGGGGTTGGCGTGCGGCTTGTCTATCTTATTGATGGCGAAGACTATGGGCACGCCCGCCGCGCTGGCGTGGTTGATGGCTTCGACTGTCTGCGGCATGACATTGTCGTCTGCGGCAACGATGATGATACAGATATCGGTAACCTTGGCTCCGCGAGCACGCATGGCGGTAAATGCCTCGTGGCCGGGGGTGTCGAGGAATGTGATGTGTCGGCCATCCGAAAGTTTGACATTGTATGCACCTATATGCTGCGTGATGCCGCCGGCCTCGCCCGCTATGACATTGGCTTGTCGTATGTAGTCGAGCAGCGAGGTCTTGCCATGGTCGACATGGCCCATAACCGTAACAATCGGGGGACGCGGCACGAGGTCTTCTTCGGCGTCCTCTTCCTGATGTATGGCATCGGCCACTTCGGCGCTGACGTATTCGGTCTTGAACCCGAATTCCTCGGCCACAATGTTTATGGTCTCGGCATCGAGGCGCTGGTTGATGGAGACCATCACGCCGATGTTCATACACGTTGCGATGACCTGGTTGATGGGAACATCCATCATTATGGCCAGGTCGTTGGCGGTCACAAATTCGGTGAGCTTGAGTATCTTGCTCTCGGCACGTGCCTCGGCAGCGGCTTCGCTGGCGCGTTCGGCAGCGGCTTCGCGTTTCTCCTTACGCCACTTGGCGCCTTTCTTGAGGCCTTTGTCCTTGGCCGTAAGGCGTGCCAGCGTTTCCTTGACTTGCTTGGATACGTCTTCGTCGCTGACATCATTATGCAGTTGAGCCACGGGACGCTTGGCGGGGCGTTCCGCGTTTTTGTTCTTGGCGTTTTTGCCTCCGGCGCGTCCCTGACCGCCACCCTGGCGATTGCGGTCACGGTCGGCAGCCGATGGCGGATTGGTGCCCGGAGTTTTATTGACGTCCACTTTCTCGCTGCCCGGCTCGATGCGGCGGCGTTTCTTGCGGTTTCCGCCGGCATTTTGTCCACCGGCATTCTGTCCCCCACCCTTGCCTTTTTTCTTGGGGCGCGTGGACAGATTGAGTGCCTCAAGGTCTATTTTGCCCTTGATGTTGAGCCCGGCTACCGTAGGAACATTGGTGGCTATGAAGTTTTCGTCTTTCTCCGGGGCTCGGGCATCCTCGTCTGCCTCTTTGGCTTCGGCGGCGGCTTTGACTTCGGCGGCAGCTTTGGCTTTGGCTTCGGCGGCGGCCTTGGCTTCGGCTTCGGCGCGTGCTTTGGCTTCGGCCTCGGCACGTGCTTTGGCCTCGGCTTCTTCTTTGGCTTTGGCGGCGGCCGCTTCGGCACGAGCCTTAGTCTCGGCCTCTTCTTTGGCCTTAGCCTCGGCGGCGGCGCGTTGTGCGGCCTGTGCCTTGGCTTCGGCCTCGGCACGTGCGGCAGCCTCTTCGGCGACACGGCGACGCGCGGCTTCGGCTTCGGCAGCCTCGCGTTGCAGGCGGTTGCGGATGCTATGGTCTTTGTCGAATTCGTTGAATACAATGTCAACGATGTCTTTCTCGACTCGCGTATTGGGACTCGAATCGACGACTATGTTCTTCTTGTTTAGAAACTCAACAACTGTATTCAGCCCAAGGTTGAGTTCTTTTGCCAGGGTGCTTATTTTTGTTTTCGCCATATATTGTTTTTTGTCGTTCTTCGTTGGGATGGCCTGTCGCCATGGTGGCGGCGGCCGTAGCCGTGATGGCTTGGTGAGGGGAGGGAGGATGCTGCGACCCCGTCAGGAGGGGACGCAATGCACATCAATCTTCGAATTCGGCGCGGAGTACTTCGAGAACGTGGTCGACGGTTTCTTCCTCGAGGTCGGCCTTTTCGACGAGCATTTCGCGGGGTGCGTTGAGAACGCTCTTGGCGGTCACGAATCCGATGTTCTTGAGGGCATCGATTACCCATTCTTCGATTTCGTCCTTGAACTCGTCCAGATAGATGTCTTCTTCGGCATCGCTGTCGTCCGTGTCACGATATACATCGATGACGTATCCTGTAAGCATGGAGGCCAGCTTGATGTTGAGGCCGCCCTTGCCTATGGCCAGGGATACCTCCTCGGGATGCAGAAACACCTCGGCCTTTTTATCTTCTTCGTCAAGACGTATGGACGAAACCTTGGCGGGGCTGAGGGCGCGTTGGATGAACAACGTGGGATTGGAGGTGTAGTTGATGACGTCTATGTTTTCGTTGCGCAATTCGCGTACGATGCCGTGGATACGGCTGCCTTTGACGCCTACGCAAGCGCCCACGGGGTCGATGCGGTCATCGTAGGATTCTACGGCTATTTTGGCGCGTTCGCCCGGGATGCGTGCCACGGCGCGTATATTGATCAGGCCGTCTTGTATTTCAGGCACTTCGAGCTCGAAGAGCCGGCGCAGGAAGTTCTCGTTGGTGCGCGATACGGTAATCTTGGGATTGTTGTTCTTGTTGTCCACATTTGCCACAACGGCGCGTACGGTCTCGCCTTTGCGGAAGAAGTCGCCGGGGATGCTTTCGCTCTTGGGAAGCAGCAGCTCGTTTTTGTCGTCGTCCAGCAGCAGGGTCTCTCGCGACCAGGTCTGGTAAACTTCGCCGGAGACCAGCTCGCCTTCCAGCTCCTTGAATTTGTCATAGATGGCCTCTTTTTGCAGGTCCAGAATCTTTGACTGAAGGGTCTGGCGCAGCGTGAGGATGGCTCGACGACCGAATTTCTCGAAGAAGATTTCCTTGGTGTGCTCTTCGCCGACTTCTGCATCGGGATCGTTATCGGCGTGCGCATCGCTCAGCGAAATCTCGAGGTTGGGATTGGTGACTTCGCCATCGGGCACAATCTTCAGGTTTTGGAATATCTGTACGTCGCCCTTGTCGGGGTTGAGGATTACGTCGAGGTTTTCGTCCGTGCCGAACATCTTGGCCAGCACGTTACGGAATGACTCTTCCAAGACACTGATCATAGTGGTCTTGTCGATATTTTTCAGTTCTTTGAACTCGGCGAATTGTTCGACCATGTTCGGACGGTCGTCTTTTTTCTTTGCCATTTGTGGGGATGTTATGTGTGGTTTCTTTATTATTGTCGATGTCGCGTCCGCGTTCAGTCGATGTCGCGGACGATTGTCTTGATGTTGGAACGCAGGATTTCGTGTGGCACGGCTTCGACCACGGGGCGCTTGGCGCCTTCGCGTCGTACTTTTGTGGAGACGGTCACGGTGATGGCTTGACAGTCTTCGGAGACGGCGACAAGCGTGCCGTGTATGCGGCGACCGTCGCGCGTGAGCACGTCCACGGCATTGCCCACGTTCATACGGTACTGCGCGTCCACAGTCCATGGTGCTGTAACTCCGGCACTGCCTACGGTGAGTTCGTAATCCTCGACGTCGCGGTCAAAGACTTCGGTTATGCGGCGTGACAGCGCCGTACATTGTTCGATGTCTATGCCTTCGGGGCTGTCTATGGTCACTTCGACAACGTTGTCGGCACTCACCGTGATGTTTACCAAAAAAATGTCCGTGTCGGATATGGATTCCTCTATGGTGTTGCGCAGCAGTTCTTTATCAAGCATATTGGTTGTGTCTGTACTTTTTCGTTTGTCGTTGTTTCTCTCTTTTTTTGCCTCGCTCTTCGGCGAGACCTGATAGCGCCTTTTCGCGCCTTCATAAGACTCCGGACCGTCAAAAGACGAGGAGGAAGCCTCAGGCCTCCTCCTCTTGAGAGTCTCATAATGTACTGCAAAGTTAAGCATTTACTATTATATGGACAATAGCAGGATTTGTTAGACCCGAAAACCCCCGAAAACTTTATGCTTTTTTATGATTAATTGTTGTTTTTTAACCTATACGGTGTTCTCGACGGCATCTTCACCGGGCTATAACTGATTATCGGGAGATGCATCACTGTCTTCTCGTTCCTGTTCTCAAAGCCGACAAGATGTTCCGGTCTCGCTACGGACAGGTGGGGCGGACAGCCGGATTAGGTAATAGCACGATAGCTCCAATAGTCGCAATAGGGCAGCGCCTATTGGAGCTATCGGAGCTATCGGCGTGCTTGGATGTGCTTTATTCGCGGTGCATAACCTTGCGTGCGGTACCGTCGCTATAGCGTACGATGTTGATGCCGGGCTGCAGGGCGGTGCGCACCGAGCCGTCGATGCCATAGATGGCGGTGACTTCTGCCGAGGTTTCGGCGGCGGTGACATCCTTCACTGCGGAATACTGCGACAGCGGCAGGATTTGCTTAACGCGAGCAAATTCCGCAACGGCCTTGTACGCATCTACCGAAGCATCGGGAACATACAATGTGATATGGCTGCAGAAATCAAACAAAGTATAAGTATATGCGGGAACTGTAGCAGCGCGGAGCACCACCGTTTCGGTCTGCTTTGCACTATAGAAACAAGCATTCATTTCTTTAATGGTCGAAGGCAGATCGATATTCTTGGGAGGACTAGTACGAAATACATTATGGCCTATGTATTCCACACCCTCGGGAACATTGAATTGCTCCATGCCATTGGTATTCAGCGCATCAGTAGATATGATTTTGGTACCCGGGAGTACGTTATACACCTTCACCGGATTTGCTATCGGAAGAGCATCGAAAGATATTCCGGTATAATCGACACCATGAGCTTGTGCCAGTCTGTTTTTGCTGTATATGGCGCCTACTTCATCATTGAAGAAAAACTTATTGGCTTCGTCTACCTCGAAACGCTCCAAGTATTGCAGCCCGTTATAAAAATCTGTAAGCGTATTTGCGGGAATGTAGGCTAAGGAAGCCGGGATGCGAAAAACCTTAGATTGAATACCTTTGTATTTGCCAAACATCATCATTCCGATGGTACCTTCGGGCATAGCGAAGACGTCCTCGCTATATGTACCATTGCAGCCGATAAGCCATTTTTTGAAATAAACAGGGCCATCCGGCTGATTAGCCATCCATTTTGAGTCGACAAAGTTGTATTGACTTATATTCTCCAACTCCTCGGGACCGCCGGTGACTGTTTCCAGATTCGTACACCAGGCTAAGGCACGCCCCCCAAGCTCTTTGAGCCCCGAAGGCAACTGTATCGCAGTGATGTTCACGTTGCTATCGAACAAAGAAAACCCAAGTCTAGTGACTGTGTAGGTGTTGCCTTCGTAGGTGATTGTTTCGGGGATAACGACGGCACCGGTGGCTCCGGGAGCACTGGTAAGTTCTGCTGTGCCATCATCGTAAACTGTGTAAGCCCAGCCATCGACGGTCGGATAGCCGGCGATGTTTTTGGCTGAAGCCACGCAAGACAGCAGCATGGTTACGGCAAATATGCCAAATGTCAGTAGATTTCTTTTCATATACATCTTCTATTTAGAGGTTAGTATTGTTTTGTTTGGTTTGGTTTAGTTTGGTTTGGTTTATTTTAGTTTGGTCTTTGTATAAGTTGGATGTCGTGCATTGACAGGTCGTCAGCGATGAGGCAGGTCTTCGGCTATGAGGCAGGTCGGGGACACCTTATCAATACCACATAGACACGCGCCATCTTTTCAATGCAAAATTAGGACACAACCCTCTGTGGGAGATGAATATTTCGGACAAAAAGCTGTCGATTTCGGACATCATCCGCCGAAAACACATGTTTCTACATACACGTATACCCGGTAGGGGCTGTATCAAAAAACGTAGACACTGCGCGAGCGCAATACATTGCGCTCGCGCAGTGTCGGGATAGTATGGTGATGGATTATGCCGCTACCCATTACGACACAGCACCACAGTAATTCGCTGTTATGACTCAGCCTCAATATGAGGGGAGTATGCGTCAGGCGCTTACTTAACGAGAGCTTTGCCGCGTGCTATGGCTTCTTCGTTGAGGGGAATGAGGTGATGGTGACGCTCGGGGAGGGTCTTGCGCAAGCCGCGGACAACGGCATCATCGGGCACCAGGGGACGAGCCTTGAGCAGCGCACCAAGCAGTATCATATTATATGTCTTGGAATTGCCCATTTCGATGGCTGCATCGGTGGCATCTACCGGAATGACGCGGATATCGGTGCGTGTGGGTGCGCGGTGTATGCCGTATGGGTCGTAGATGAGCGTTCCGCCGGGCTTAACCTTGCTCTCGAATTTATCAAGGGATTGCTGGTTGAGAATTACGGCAGTGTCGTAGCTGTCAACGATGGGCGAGGATATGGCGCTGTCACTGATGATGACGGTGACATTGGCTGTGCCGCCGCGCTGCTCGGGGCCGTAAGCTGGCATCCAAGTGGTTTCGAGGTTGTCCATGAGTGCGGCATAGGCCAGTATTTTGCCCATAGATAGGACGCCTTGGCCGCCGAATCCGGCTATAATGATTTCTTCTTTCATTGTCTAAGGAATTTGATGTGGGTGGGTTGGGAGTGTGTCTCGACGGGTGTCGTATCCGGCATCATTCGTTTTTGAGGTCGCCGAGGGGATATTTCTCGGTCATATGTTCGGCCATCCACTGATTGGCCTGTGCGGGCGTCATCTTCCAGCCGGAGTTGCATGTGGATACGACTTCGACAACGGAGGTGCCTTTCTTGGCCATGGCGTTTTGGAAGGCTTTTTTGATGGCGGCTTTGGTCTTGCGCACGGCGGCAGCGGTATGTACCGTCTGACGTGTAACGTAGCATGTGCCGTCCAGTCCGGCAAGGATATCGCTGATTTTCAGCGGGTATCCGTTGAGGTCGACGCGTCTTCCGTAGGGGCAGGTGGCCGTCTTTTGGCCCAGCAGGGTGGTGGGAGCCATCTGTCCGCCGGTCATGCCGTATATTGCGTTGTTGATGAATATGATGACGATGTTTTCGCCACGGTTGCAAGCGTGTATCGTTTCGGCGGTGCCTATGGCTGCAAGATCGCCGTCGCCTTGGTATGTGAAGACAACGTTGTCGGGATTGAGGCGCGACACGGCCGTGGCCACTGCGGGAGCGCGTCCGTGGGCGGCTTCCACCCAATCGACGTCTATATAATTGTAGGCGAATACGGCGCAGCCTACGGGCGCAACGCCCACAGTGCGGTCTTCGATACCGAGGTCGTCAATGACTTCGGCTACGAGTTTGTGTACAACGCCGTGGCTGCAGCCCGGGCAGTAGTGTGTATGAACGTCAAGGAGCAGGCGCGGACGTCCGGTGACCTTGTTTTCGGGTTTTATGATTTCTTCGATGGTCATTGTCGTGTGGTGTTAGAAGTGTGGTGTGTGTATGGGCCTATCACTTGCTTATTTCGGGAAAGTTTTTTCCCAAGGCCTCGAGTATCTCGCCGGGGTTGGGGACGATGCCGCCCATGCGACCGAAGTGGTATACGGGTACGCGGCCTTCGACGGCGAGACGTACGTCTTCTATCATCTGTCCGGCATTGAGTTCGACGGTGAGTATGCCTTTGACCTGATGCGAGAGGCGTGCTATTTCTTTCTCGGGGAAGGGCCAGAGGGTGATGGGGCGCAGCAGGCCCACCTTGACGCCCTTGGCGCGGGCTTCTTCGATGGCCTTAAGTGCGATGCGCGCGATGCTGCCGAAGGCCACAATCAGATACTCGGCATCTTCGGTGAAATGCTCCTCGAAGCGCACCTCGTTTTGGCGTATGCGCTCGTATGTTTGCTGGAAGCGCTCGTTGTTCTTCTCCATGAGCACGGAATCCATCTCCAGAGATGTGATGACATTGCGGTGGTCACGACCATGCTTGCCGGTGAGCGCCCAAGGGCACTGCTCGGCTATCTGCTCGGGGGTGCGACGCGGACGTTGCTCGGGCAGCACGACTTTTTCCATCATCTGTCCTACCACGCCGTCGGCCAGTATCATAGCCGGGTTACGGTATTTGAAGGCCAAGTCCATGCCCAGGCCTACGAAGTCGGCCATTTCCTGAACCGTAGCGGGAGCCAATACTATGAGGTGATAGTCGCCGTGGCCGCCGCCCTTGGTGGCTTGGAAGTAGTCGGCCTGCGAGGGCTGGATGGTGCCCAAGCCGGGGCCGCCGCGCATGACGTTGATTATCAAAGCGGGCAGCTCGGAAGCGGCGATGTAAGATATGCCTTCCTGCTTGAGAGATACGCCGGGCGACGAAGAGGATGTCATGACGGCCTTGCCCGTGGATGCGCCGCCGTACACCATATTGATGGCGGCAACCTCACTTTCGGCTTGCAGCACTACCATGCCGGTAGTTTCCCATGGCATCTCGGCCTCGAGGGTCTCCAGCACCTCGGACTGCGGCGTAATCGGGTAGCCGAAATAGCCGTCGATACCATAGCGGATGGCGGCGTGGGCAATGGCTTCGTTGCCCTTCATCAATTTAACTTCTTGATCCATATATTGTGTCGTTTTTTGCTGTGGGTGTTTGGGTGTTTGAGGTGGGTGTCCGTAAAGGCACTCTTATTTTTGGACTACGCGGTACACTTCGATGCAGGCATCGGGACATACCAGCGCACACGAACTGCACGCTATGCACTTGTCCGGCTGTTTCATGTACGCATAATGGTAGCCGCGGTCGTTGACCTCCTTGGGCTGCAGACCGAGGACATCGGCAGGACATGCCACCACGCAAAGTTCACACCCTTTGCAGCGGTTGACGTCTACCGTGATTGCTCCAATAATTTTTGCCATAATCGTTGATTTGTTTTTGTGTTGGTGAGGATATACAGTAATTCATGGGGCACCCCCTCAGGGGTGTCGGCGTGATTGGTTACTCACGACACGCAAAGGTAAAAATTATTTCGTAACGGCCGCGGCTTTTAACTTTTTATAAGAAATCCCCCGACTTATCGGTCATAAGGTCCGGAGCACATCAGGCTTGACATTATACGCCCATACACCGCTTCTCGTTTTCCAAATATCACTCAACACCATGCCCCTCTCTTCTTTATACCCTGTTTTCATCTATCGTCACCCCCCAAAAAAATAGAAGTCCTCAGAGCGCCGGAAGTGAAGGGTAGAGTCCAAAGGCAAATGCAATATTACGAAAAATGACTGAAGAATTATCATCCTCCCAAAATTGACTTATCCCCCAAAACAGCAAAGCCGCGGCAGCTGTGGGGCTGTCGCGGCTTGCTATGTGCGCCCGGGGGGACTCGAACCCCCACGTCCTAAGACATTAGATCCTAAGTCTAACGCGGCTACCAATTACGCCACGGGCGCTAACGTGCCGCAAAGGTACGACTTTTTTTTGAATTGTCGGCCATTATGTGACGGTGTCTGAATGTTGAGTCACACTGCAGAGTCTGCTGAGCCAAACAACCGCCTCTCTCGGCAGCTCCATATCAGAACGGCAATAGATGTTTTCGTTCTGAAAGTTTTAGTTTTACAAAAGCATTGTTTGACTTCCCATTTTGTAACTGCTCAGCTTTAGAGGGGAGAGTAGTAGTGTTTTTGAATCGGAAAATCCGCGAGGGTGCCAAATCTCTAAATTCGCACAGACATTTGGCACTCTCGCATAGTTTAGCTAAGTTTGCATACTCAAAAGATATTCTAATACTCATGGCGCACGGTTGCCAATGAGGAGCATCCCGGAGCACAGATAGATCTTCTTATTGATAGTAGTGACAAAGTGATAAACCTTTGTGAAATAAAATATTCCAATGGTCCATTTCTTATCGACAAGAAATATATGGAGAACTTACGTAATAAGTCAACTCTGTTCCGTCAACTGACAAAAACTCGCAAAGGAATCGCACTGACACTGATAACAAGTTGTGGGCTCGTAAAGAATTCTTATTCCATGAACAGCATCCATGCACAACTTACGTCAGATGACTTATTTGCTGAAGCCTAAGATTTTGAAACTTCTGCCAAAAGGGAATTAAGCAATCATAATTGGACACCGGTGGTGTCCAAATTGATAAATCAGAGAACGCTCCGAGGTTTCTGCTGTTATTTTTCGCGGATGTCGCGGGTGAGTTGGACCATCTCGATGGCGGCAAGGGCACATTCGGTGCCTTTGTTGCCAAGGCTTCCGCCGGCGCGGTCTGCGGCTTGCTGATGATCGTCGGTGGTGAGGACGCCGAAGATGACGGGAATATCGCAGTCGCTATTGAGCAGCGTAATGCCTTGAGTGACGCTTTGGCATACGTAGTCGAAATGTGGTGTGCCGCCGCGTATGACGCATCCGAAGACAATGACAACGTCGTAGGCGCCGCTTTCGATGAGCTGTGAGGCGGCGAAGGTCAGCTCGACGGCGCCGGGCACTTCGAAGGTGTCGATGTCCGAGTCATCGATGCCGGCATCTTTGAAAGTCTTGAGTGCGGCGTCGCGCAGGGCGTAGGTGATGTCGCTGTTGAAACGTGCGGTGACTATGGCGGCACGCATATCGCCCACGGCTTCGGGCATCAGCTCGAGGGGGACGTCTTGTCGGTTATGAAGTTCGGTGGACATTGTTCCTGTATTTTTTGTGGCTTTGTATATTTGGTCGTAATGTGCTGTGTGTCGTCGTGTGGCGCATATCTATTATCGAGGATTTACGAGGCTTAGGGCGTCCTCGCGAGACATTCCGATAATGCTATCGGCGGCAATATGGCGTGCAGCTATGGTCTGAGCCACATGTGCGGTGATTGCACTGATGTCGGCCGTATTGTCGGCGCTCGCGTGTATGCCCGGGCCGAATATGGTGGCGGTAGCGCCGTCTACATGTACCATCACCGGCGCCGAGTAGCGGATGTGCTGTTCGTAGCAGGCCTGTCCGTCCGGGTTGTCGAAAATGGTGGTGAGGGCCTCGGTGTCGGTGATGACGATATGCGCGCGCTCGAGATTGTCGAGTATGGCTGGCATTACGCGCGTAATGCGTGGCGTCTGCGACGGCATAAATCCGGGCAGGTATATCATCACGGCACCTCGCTCGGCGGCGCTGTCCAGCAGCGGCACCATGCGTGCACGCATGCGCCCGTCCAAGGCATAGAATTCGCCGAAGACGACGATGTCGCCTCTGGTGATATTGGGCCAGACGATGTCGAAACATTCGTCACCATAGTTTTCGTAGCGTATGGGGCGTGTGCCCATACGTATGATTACCGGGGTCGTGCCATCGGTGAAACGGTCAATACCGGCAGTGTTGACGCCGGCTTCGGTCAGGGTATCCACGGCGGCCTGCCCCACGGGGTCGGCGGCGGCTTCGGAAAGTATGGACACCGGCGCGCCTTGCCGTCCGAGAATGGCGGCAGCTTGGGCAATGCGTCCGAAGAGTCCGATATTGGCGGCACTGCCGTCTAAGTCGAAGGCCAGCGCACATTCGCCTATGCAGAAGATTTTAGACATATTGTAATATGGCCTGTTGCGGGCCGGGATTTTGATGTCAATGTATGGTGCCGTCGCCGCGCGCGGCGCTGCCGAGGTATCCGCCATGGTGGCGACGGGCGTAGTCCTGACGCGTAAACCCTATGGCGGACATCACCGCAGTGGCCAGTACGTCGCCGATGACGGTCATGCAGGTGGTGGAGGTGGTAGGCGTCAGGCCCAGAGGGCATACTTCGGGGGCATGACCCGTGGAGAGGGTGACGTCGGCATCGTTGGCCAGCGGACTGTCCGGATTGCCGGTAATGACAATCAATGGTATTCCGTCGTAGAGTCCCCGTGCCAGTGCTACCAAATCGACAATTTCGCGTGTCTTGCCCGAATTGGACACCAGGAGCATAACATCGTGGGGTTGCAGCACGCCAAGGTCGCCGTGCTGGGCTTCACCCGGATGCAGATTGACAGCCGGGGTACCCGTGGACGAGAATGTCGAGGCAATGTTTTGGGCTATTTGCCCGGCCTTGCCCATGCCGGAAGCTACCAGCTTGCCGCCGAGGCGGTGTACGCGCTCTATTATAAGGGCGACGGCACGGTCGTAGGCATCGCTGACCGGAATGGCGGCGATGGCACGGCTTTCGGCGTCCAGTATATGGCGCATGGATTCTTGTATCTTGCTACTCATCGTTGGTGTTGGATAGATGATCTTGTGTTTGGCTTATTTGCTCTCGCTGATATGCGCATATGCCAAGGCATAAGCCTTGATTTGGCGCACCATGGCCAGCAGTCCGTTGGAGCGCGTGGGCGACAGATGCCGGCTCAGCCCGATGTCGTCTATGAAGTGCAAGTCGGCGTCCAATATTTCCTGCGGAGTGTGTCCGCTGAGGACGTCTACAAGCATCGATACGATGCCCTTGACGATAAGTGCATCACTGTCGGCGCTGAACACCAGCCGTCCGTCGTCATCGAGTTTGGCATCAAGCCATACACGGCTTTGACAGCCCTCGATGAGGTTTTGCGGGGTCTTGGCACTTTCGGGCATGGGTGGCAGCTGACCGCCCAAATCAATGATGCAGGCGTAACGATCCATCCAATCGTCTATTTCGCCGAACTCTTGGATGATTTCCTGTTGCTTGTCTTCTATAGTCATTTTCTGATGTTTATTTCGGTATAGGTGGCCGTTATGGCTGTTGTTTAGCGGATGGTTGTTCCGAGTAGATTACATCGAGCAGCACTTGCGCCACAGCATGTAGCGTAGTGCGGTCGATATTGGCGATATTGTCGGCCATGGTGTGCCATGTGGGCGTAAATCCACCCGGTCGTCCGGCATCGATGATATCTATGGCCGGTATTCCGGCGCTTATGATGTGTACATGGTCGTCATTGATGGCTCCGCCGCGCCTTTGGACAAAGAGTTCGCCCAATCCGCGCCGTGCGGCCGCATCCCACACCTTGGACACGACTTGCGGCGCCGAGCGCATGCTGAAGTATTCCTTGGCAAAGACGGCGCCGGCGGCGCCTACCATGTCTACGAGTATGGCATATGCCGGCATCTCGCCCTTGGTGATGTCATAGGGCATATTGCGTACCCAGTGCTGCGTACCTATGCACCACGAGTTTTCGTAGCGCATCAGCGTGGCTTCATCCGAGCCTTCGGGGGCGCTCATGCCGCTGTCCTCAGCATCCGTGAATAGTATGTCCACGCCTATACCGGGGTCTTTGGCGGCGATGTTGCGTGCCACTTCGAGCAGTACGGCCACGCCCGAGGCGCCGTCGTTGGCGCCCTCTATGGGTGTATTGTGATATGCCGGGTCCGGGTCTTCGTCCGCCCAAGGCCGGGTGTCATAGTGCGCCAACAGCAGTATTCGCCGCCGGGCAGCGCTGCCGAAGCGACCGAAAATATTCTCGAAGCGTATGGGCGTCCCGTCGGCCAGGCTTCCGGTACCGGCATGGGTGGACACCTCGGCACCGGCGTCGGCCAGATGTGTCCTAAGCATCTCGGCACATCGTGCATGTGCCGCGCTGCCGGGTACGCGCGGCCCCAGGGATGTTTGGGCCTCGACATACGCATAGACGCTGTCGGCATTTGCCGCAGGTGCCGCCGGCCTCGCGGACTGCGCCACACTATCACTGTCGGCGACGGTGGTTGTTCCCTTAGACGAACATGCCGCGGTGGAGGCTGTGGCAAAGGCGGCCAATGCGCATGATAGCAATGTGATACGTGTCTTTGTCATCGTATGTATTGATTTTCTGCCGGCGGTCGGCGATGGTGTTCTATGGGTGCAAAGTTAAAGATAATTCTCCGGATAATGCACCTGTGACGGCATCAAATCGCTTGGTGGTATATAAAAAAAGGGTAAGCTTGCTACATCGCACCGCTCAACCTCTTGCCCTTGCTTCGGTCAGGACCTGGGGGATTGGGAGGGAGCTGGTCGTGTAGGACTTACCCGAGCGCAAAGGTACGCACTTTTTGCCATTCGACAAAATAATTTTTGATTAGAGCATTGTTTTTCGGGGAATATGCGTAAATTTGTGTTCCAAACAAACCCCCTGACTTTATCATTGGGACACCCAATTTGGTAAGAGGTCTAAAAGTAGGCGTT
>ERZ1673698.1546-NODE-1546-length-20988-cov-15.942865_pt1 | contig 20988 bp, 23 predicted proteins | sample MGYA00580228_ERZ1673698 | MGnify/ENA primary metagenome ERZ1673698 (study PRJEB41218, sample SAMN15661768) | gut metagenome | host: Homo sapiens | place: Canada: London | collected 2015-08-20/2019-03-30 | study: EMG produced TPA metagenomics assembly of... | reverse complement strand
AGTAGGTAGCCGCCCTTTTTCACGAAGAGCCTTGGTCACGACAGTGACTGAGGCTCTTTTTGTTGGTACATGTGTCATATTTGGGCAATGAAGAAGGTAACCATCCGAAACAAGCCGCCTTTTCCATTTCATCGATACTGTTTACCTTTGTCCTCAAAAAAAGTTATGTTCAATTTGAATGAGGACAACCGTATAGTTATGGCGCAGCATCCTACTGATATGCTCATGGGCGTGAATGGTATGTTGTGGACAGGTCCGGAAAGTGGGTCTGGAACAGGCTAATGGTGACGTGTATGTATTTGTGGGCAAGTCTCGCACGACCATGAAGTTACTCCATTGGGAACGTGGAGGTTATGTGATGTACTACAAACGTTTGGAGCTAGGCCATTTCCATCCTCGCATATTTCTGCGTCAGGGCATAGGCTTCAGATCTATGCGCTGGGATGAACGCAACCATCCGAAACAAGGTAACCATCCGAAATATTGGGGGTAACACGGCAATAAGTCCGCAGGGCGATACCATTTGCTGTAAAATGACGATGCAGGCAGATAACCTCTCTTTCTGCGTAACCATCCGAATAAGCCGCCTTTTCCATTTCGTTTTTACTGTTTACTTTCTGCAATATATGTTCCCATGGGGTGATGCGGTTATGGTTTTCTTTGGGCGCGAATGTCGATGAATTACCCATGAATGGGTCGATATAATTGATAACCGACATTGTGCCATAGCCATTTGTCACGGCCGTGGTACAATGTCGGTACGAGAGTGGCTGGCAGAGCTGTCCTTTCAGCCTTTGTTTGCCACTTCAAGATAGTCCCTCAAGGCTTCTACATATTGTTCGAAAGCCTGTCTTCCTTTTGGGGTAATCCGGCAGATGGTGCAAGGCCTTTTGCCCTTGTAGGTTTTCTCTATCTCAATATAGCCTGCCGTTGAGAGTTTGTCAATCTGTACGCTCAGATTGCCCGCCGTGGCTCCCGTCTGTTCCTTGATGTATGGGAACTCGGCCTCGTCGGCGCTGATGAGCAGCGACATGACAGCCAATCGCAACTCTGCGTGCAACAGCGGGTCTAATGGTTGGAACATGTATCTCCTCCTTATCTCTTATTATGCAAATGAATAATTACGCCAGGAACAATCAGCCCGACCGTTGCTACAACTGCCATCACATAGAGCTGCATGTGGTCTGGATAATGCAATGCGCCGAAAAAGCCTCCGATGCCTGCAATCAGGCCACAAGCCTGGATGATGCGGTTTCTCAGTATCAGTCCCATGATGGTTGTACCCATTCCGAAGCACAAGGAGATGATACTTGAAAGGCATCCGAAAGCATACACCTTAGGTAAAACCAGTTCTATCGGCAGGACTCCGCTTCCGACCAAGCCGAGAATCATGCCCATGCTACAGCAGAATACACCAAATGTAGCCCATACATATCCGATGGCTTTGCCTACGAATGTTGTTGGGATGGTTTCCCGCTTTTTGTCAATCAACCTATTGCCTGCGTAACCTACCAGCGACATCGCTGCCCATAAGAAATTCCACACAGGCCCACCGTGATTATTCCACAAATAGGCAATGAGCAATGAAAAGGCTACTACACAAGCGCCCCACCAGATTAATGGCAGTGCAGAATTCTTGTTGATTGTGCGCTGGCTGCGTTCTATCGATTCTCGGATGATTTCCAGACTGCGCTCGGCAGTCATGTTTGTTGTTTCTTCCATGATTTCTTGAGTTTTCTTGGATGTTAAACGACTTGTTTTGTTCACTCATGCCCGTCGTTCCTCCTGCAGAAAGGTCTGACAAAGGCATCGCAGTTCCGGATTGCATGGCAAAGATAATAAGGTTTATGATATAAACCAAATTATTGTGCAAATTTCTTTGCATAGAGATGGCTTTTTTAACATTTCCCATCCGAAATGAGACAACCAGTCACCCAATTCGCGAGATTTTTCGCCATATTTGCAAGGTCAGGAAGCCTCCCTGCCGCGAGCGCGTAGCCTTCTTTCTCTTGTTTCCGTCAATCTATAGTTTCGCAGAGGAGGCTTGTGCTCACATTATTTATATATATACCAAGTGCCATCACAATGGCAGCCATTTCTGTTTTCATCCTATCAGTTCTTTGGGGGCTACAGCCATATTGTCCCCTGTTTTGTGTCAACTTCACTGCCGCCACCCCCACCAACAGCCTGTAGCTGTTGTTGTTATTTATATCTTGCGTACTTTTGCCCCAAAGTTATCAATTGTTACTCTTGTATTTGCCATGTTTGCCGACACTATGGACAGCTTTAATGAGTGCGAGATGGCCGTCTGTCATGAACTCCACAGTGCCCCTGATACCCCCGATGCTCTGACTGGTGGCATTGCCTTTCATGCGACATCGTCCAATAGTTTTGGCATTTATCTATGCTTGGCCAGCCACCCACTCGTATCTGTTTTTTTTACCCTCTGCCGAAAAAAAACGGCACTTGTAGCCTGCAAAATATATATTTTTCTTACTTTTGCTTATTGATTATTTCTTAAAACGTACATACATGAAGCATTTATGTAGAGCTTTCCTGTTTCTCTTGTGCCTCGCGCTTGCGGCCGAGGCCGATGGGCAGGGCATCATTAAGCACAATCCGACCATTAATCGTAATGCGAGGACTGGTAAAACCGAAGCCGCCAGGTCCAAGACCAAACCTGCTACGGTGCGGAATAAGCAGACCAGTGCCAAGCCCACTTTCGCCTCCGAGTGGAAGAGCCTCTATTATAGTTTTGTCTACGTTCGGGGCGGTACGTTCCAGATGGGAGCCACCCCGCAGATGAAAAATCCCTATCCAGATGAGCTCCCGGTGCATACTGTTACCGTCGATGGCTTTTTTATTTCCAAGTACGAGGTTACCCAGGCCCTGTGGGAGGCTGTGATGGGCTCCAACCCCTCTAAGGTGAAGGGCCGAAATCTTCCTGTGACCAATGTCTCTTGGACAGACTGCCAGACATTCCTTTCACGCCTTACCGCGCTTGCCCAGGCTAAGTCGGGCTACTCTGGGATAAGTTTTTGCTTGCCCACAGAGGCACAATGGGAGTTTGCCGCCCGTGGTGGCAATATGAGCAAGGGCTATCAATATAGCGGTAGTAATACTATAGGGAGAGTGGCTTGGCATTGTTATAATACATCTACTGTCCAGCCAGTGGGCCGGAAGGCCCCGAACGAACTCGGACTTTATGATATGACAGGCAACGTCAGCGAATGGTGCAGCGACTGGCTCGCCCCTTACTCTGCCGCGGCCCAGTCTGACCCCACCGGCCCAGATAGCGGTGAGCTACGCGTGTATCGTGATGGCGGAATAGGCCATACTGTTGAGGCATGCCACATCTCTATTCGTTATGGTCAATCCCCCGACTATAATGACGAGGCTACGGGGCTTCGATTGGTAATGCATGAATAACAGGAACACGCCTATGCCACTGCAACTACAGACACCAGTCGACCTGCCGCGTGCTGACTTCGAGATAGAGCCCTGCTCGCGCATGCTCTTTGTGGGCAGCTGCTTTGCCGACAATATGGGCCGACTCTTTGCCGACGACTGCTTCCGCGTGACGGTCAACCCCTACGGCGTGATGTACAACCCCATCAGCGTGGGCCACACCATCGCCCGACTCTCCGACGAGCTGCCTCCCGACGATAGGGTCGATACCGTCGTGATTACCCTCGGCACCAACCACATCTATATACTCCGCGCCACGGGCGAAGTGGTCGACAATTGTCAGAAGCGGCCGCAGCAGCTCTTTGAGGAGCGCGAGATGACGGTCGACGATACGGTTGAGAGCCTTGAGCAGACCATCGCCCTGATAACCCGCCGCTGGCCCGATGCCCACGTGATACTCACCGTGAGCCCCATCCGCTATCGCAAATATGGGCTCCACGGCAGCCAGTTGTCCAAGTCGGTGCTCCTGCTTGCCACTGCCGAGATAGAACGTCGCCATCCGCATGTCAGCTATTTCCCCTCCTACGAGATTATGAACGACGAGCTGCGCGACTACCGTTTCTATGCCGAAGACATGATACACCCCAGCACCCAGGCCGTGGCCTACATCCACGAGTGCATGGGCCGCGTCTACTTCGGCAGCGCCATGACCCGGTTTCTCGCCGAGTGGCAGCCCGTCAAGGCCGCCCTCAGCCACCGCCCCTTCGACCCCGAGAGTGCCGGATATAAAGACTTTATGAATAAAACCATGGCGAGAGTCGACGCACTTTCAAAAAAATATAATAACTTTGCATTAAATTTTAAGATAGAGAGAAATGACCTATACTATTGAGAAGGTTACCACACTCATCGGTGCGCGTAGATACGGCAACGGTGAAGCCCGCGTAGGTTTCATCCTCACTGACAGCCGTTCGTTATGTTTCCCAGAGGAAACGCTTTTCTTTGCCCTGAAAACTCAGCGCAATGACGGTACGCGATATATCTCCGACCTGTATCGCCGTGGAGTCAACAACTTTGTGGTCGAGCACGTCCCCACGGACTATGCCACCCTTTATCCCCATGCCAACTTCCTGAAAGTCACCGACTCGTTGGAGGCGCTGCAGCGGCTTGCCGAGCGCCATCGCGATGAGTTCGACATTCCCGTGGTGGGCATCACCGGCAGCAATGGCAAGACCATGGTCAAGGAGTGGCTCTACCAGATCATGTCGCCCGACGTCTGCGTCACCCGCAGTCCCCGCAGCTACAACTCACAGATAGGTGTGCCCCTCTCGGTGTGGTTGCTCAACGAGCACACCCAGCTGGGCATCTTCGAGGCAGGCATCAGCCAGCCCGGAGAGATGCGCGCCCTGCGTGGCATCATCCAGCCCACCATCGCCGTGCTCACCAATCTCGGTGCAGCCCATCAGGAGAACTTCGAGTCCATGCAGGCCAAGTGTAAGGAGAAGATTCAGCTCTTCCACGACGCCCAGACCGTGGTCTACGATGCCGACGACAGCGTGATAGCCGCCGAGGTCGAAGCCTCCGGTTATCCCGGCGAGCGCCTCTGCTGGTCTCTTACCGACGCCCATGCCCCCATGTACATCAGCCGTATCGACAAGGGCGACGCCCATACCGTCGTGACCTACAGTTACCAGGGTGGCGCCGAGCAGCACTACCAGCTGCCGTTTATCGACGACGCCTCTATCTCCAACTCCATTGTCTGCGCCACCGTAGCCCTCCACCTGGGCGTCTCTGCCGCCGACCTTGCCCAGCGCATGCAGCAGCTCGAGCCCATAGCCATGCGCCTCGAGGTCAAGGAGGGACAGCACGGCTGTACGCTTATCAATGACTCTTACAACTCCGACGTCAACTCGCTCGACATAGCCCTCGACTTCATGCGCCGTCGCCCCGACCATCATGGACGCCGCCGCACGCTCATCCTCAGCGACATCGAGCAGAGCGGACTCACCCCGCAGTCGCTCTATGGCGAGGTGGCGCAGCTCTGCCAGCAGCGTGGTGTAGAGCGGTTTATCGGCATCGGCCCCCAGCTCTGTGCCGCTGCCGACGAGATAACCATCGCCGACAAGTCGTTCTTCGAGAGCGTCGACGCCTTTGTCGCCAGCCCCGTCTTCCACACCCTCCGCGACGAGGTCATCCTGCTCAAGGGCGCCCGCAAGTTCGGCTTCGACCGCCTCACCGAGCTCCTCGTGCGCAAGGTCCACGAGACCATCCTCGAGGTCAACCTCTCTGCCGTGGTCGAGAACCTCAACTGGTACCGGTCCTTCATGAAGCCCGAAACCAAGCTCGTCTGCATGATTAAGGCCGACGCCTATGGCGCCGGGTCTGTCGAGATAGCCAAGACCCTGCAAGATCACCGCGTAGACTATCTGGCTGTGGCTGTGGCCGACGAGGGTGTCACCCTGCGCAAGAACGGCATCACCGCCAACATCATGGTGATGAACCCCGAGATGACCGCCTTCAAGACCATGTTCGACTACGACCTCGAGCCCGAGGTCTATTCGTTCCGTCTGCTCGAGGCCCTCATCAAGGCAGCCGAGAAGGAGGGCATCACCGACTATCCCGTACACATCAAGCTCGACACCGGCATGCACCGATTGGGCTTCAATCCCCGCGAGGACATGGACAGGCTCATCGACCGCCTGCAGCATCAGAACGCTGTCATCCCCCGCTCGGTCTTCTCCCACTTTGTGGGTTCCGACAGCGACAGCTTCGACGATTTCAGTGCCCGCCAGTTTGCTCTCTTCGACGAGGGCAGCCGCCGGCTCCAGTCTGCCTTCTCCCACCATATCCTCCGCCACATAGACAACTCTGCCGGCATCGAACACTTCCCCGAACACCAGCTCGATATGTGCCGTTTAGGTCTGGGACTCTATGGCATCAACTCGCGCAACAATGCCATCATCAACACCGTGTCTACGCTCAAGACCACCATCCTGCAGTTGCGCCACGTGCCGGCTGGCGATACGGTGGGCTACAGCCGCAAGGGAGTGCTCACCCGCGACAGCGTGATAGCCGCCATCCCCATAGGCTATGCCGACGGTCTGAACCGCCATCTCGGCAACCGCCACTGCTACTGCCTCGTCAACGGCAAGCGCGCCGAGTATGTGGGCAATATCTGTATGGATGTCTGCATGATTGACGTCACCGACATCGACTGTGCCGAGGGCGACAGCGTCGAGATTTTCGGCGAGCATCTGCCCGTTACCGTGCTCAGCGACGCCATCGACACCATCCCCTACGAGATACTCACCGGCATCTCCAACCGTGTGAAGCGCGTCTACTATCAGGATTGACGCCTCCTCACCCGTTACCCTATACATGGCTCCGCCTGCAATGGTCTTCCCCTTGCAGGCGGAGCTTTTTTGCGCCTTGGCGATGGGGTAGGGGCTCTGTGTGAGCCGCTTCGGCAGCGCCGGGAGCCGCTTGGCTGGCTCGTATCGTATGTTACGAGCCTTCGTGCCTATTGATACGTGCCCTCGTGACATTTGATACGAGCCTACGTACCTTCCGTTACGAGCCGGCAGGGGTCATGCCCTCGCCGCTGCCGATGATGGCAAGGGCTGTGGCCCTCGTGCCCACGCCCGTCGATGCGGCTGGGCTATGGCCGAAGCCCTCCACGGCGGGCGCAAAACGGCATGGCTGCAACCCCGGGACGGTGGCATCGGTCGATTTTTGCAAGAAAAAACGCCATAGCCGTCATGGTATCAACTTTTTTGATTACCTTTGCCCCTACAAGTATAATTACCTTAAAACATGAATAATATTCAGACTACCAGAAAGACCAACTTCCGTTGGGTAATTTGCGCGATGCTCTTCTTCGCCACCACTGTCAATTATCTGGACCGCCAGGCCCTCTCGCTCACGTGGAAAGACTTCATCGCTCCCGAGTTTCATTGGACCAATACCGACTATGGCAACATAGCCGCCGCCTTCTCCATCATGTATGCCATCGCCAATTTCTTCTCCGGTCGCATCATCGACTGGCTGGGCACCCGTCGCGGCTACCTCTGGGCTATCGGCGTGTGGTCTGCCGGTGCCTGTCTCCATGCCCTGTGTGGCTGGGCCACCGAGCAGTGGGTAGGTCTCGACGATGCAGCCCAGCTCGTGGGCGCTGCCGGCGACGTGGCAGCCACGGTGTCTATGGTCAGCGTGTGGTTCTTCCTGGCTGCCCGCGTGGTGCTGGCTGCTGGTGAGAGCGGCAACTTCCCCGCCGCCGTCAAGGTCACCGCCGAATATTTCCCCAAGAAAGACCGCGCCTTCGCCACCGCCATCTTCAATGCCGGAGCCACCATCGGCGCCCTCGTTGCGCCCCTGTGCATCCCCACCCTGGCACGCTACTTCAAGGATATGGGCGTGGGCAACGGATGGGAGATGGCCTTTGTGGTCATCGGTATGCTGGGCTTCGTGTGGATGGGCATCTGGATTTTCATCTATCAGCCCATGCAGACCAACAAGCGCGTCAACGCCGCCGAGCGCGAGTACATACTCCAGGACAGTCATGACGACGCTGCCGCCGACGCCGACAGCGGCCGCAAGCTCTCTATCCTCGAGTGTCTGCGCCTGCGCCAGACCTGGGCCATCCTTATGGGCAAGTTCCTCACCGATGGTGTGTGGTGGTTCTTCCTCTTCTGGACGCCCGCCTATATCAGTGATGTCTATGGCTATACGTCAGACAGCAACATGGCCCAGATGCTCATGTTCACCCTCTATGCCATCACGATGCTGTCGCTCTACGGCGGCAAGCTGCCCACCATATTCATCAACCGCACCGGAGGCAACGCCTACAACTGCCGCATGAAGGCCATGTTCATCTTTGCCCTCTTCCCCCTGCTGGGACTTGTGGCCCAGACGCTGGGCGCCATCTCGTGCTGGCTCACCATCTGCATCATCGGTATCGTGGGCGCCGCCCACCAGTCATGGTCGGCCAACCTCTTCTCTGTGGGCAGCGACCTCTTCCCCAAGAAGGCTGTGGCCACCATCACCGGCATCAACGGTATGGCAGGCGGACTCAGCTCGTTCCTCATCAACTTCGTCTCTGGCCGTCTGCTCGACCATGTCGAGGCTGCACAGACCGTCTTCTGCGGTTTCCAGGGCAAGGAGGCTGGCTACTTCATCATCTTCTGCTACTGCTCTGTGGCCTACATCGCCGGTTGGCTCGTCATGAAGCTGCTTGTGCCCCGCTATATGCCCGTCAAGGCCTGACGGCTTTACACCCCCAAACCATAGAGGCCCAAAGCCCAATCCCTAAAGCGGGATGAGGCTTTGGGCCTTTTTGGTGGGGCTGACCGCCATTTTTTTGCTACCTATGGCGTCTGTTATCAATAATAATATGTATATTTGCACATCGATGTTGTCGGCCGTAACGCCGGCGTCTCTTACCGTAATAACTATCATAGTCAATGAAGAAGCTGTTATCCTTACCCCTTTTGGCGCTTGGCGCAGTGATGAGTTCGTGTAGTTCGGCCAATGGCGATGGCGCCGCAGGCAATGCCGATGTGGGCAGCCTCATGTCGCTCTCGGCACTGATGGCTGTGGGCATTATCCTTGTAGCCTTTGTGGTGGCAGCCGTCTTCTACCGCATGGAGAACGGGCGATGGAGCCGCTTCTGGCGCTTTGTAGAACGCCATCTCACCCTGCTTTTCCTCCTTACGTGGACTTTCGGTTTCTGTATCTATACCGTCGGCATGTTTATCGTCAGCGACGATGCCGCCGGTTTCACTGTCGACTCCTTCCTGCGTCTGCTGCGACAGACGCCGATGGGCGTTGTCCACGCGTTCGGCATGTTTGTAATGGACAGCGACATCAGTGCCGTGCACGAGGAGTTCCATTCCAATCTGCTCTTCATGACGATCTTCTCGCTCGCCCACTTCATGGCAGCAGCCGTCAGCATGCTCTTTGTCATCAAGCACTTCGGCTATAACCTCATGGCGCGTGTGCAGCTCTGGGCCACAGGTTGTAGCGGTGCCATGCGCGAGCGCCTGTTCATCTTCTGGGGTATCAACGAGCCCTCCTATCTGCTCGCCGCCGACATACGCCGCACCCTCAAGGCCGGCACCTACCGTCTGGTCTTTGTCAAGACTGCCGACGACGGCGACGAGACCAGTGCCCCCACCGGCCTCGACCGCCTCTTCGACTTCCTGTCGCTCAAGAACCGCGAGCTCGACCATCTCAAGGAACTCAACTGCCTTACCGCCACTGCCTTTGCCCGTCTGAGCCGTTGCGAGCTCACCGCTGTCGAGCGCAAGGACGGCACACAGGTGCTTGCCGGCAAACTGGCGCTGGGCCAGGTGGCACGCCTCATCGGCAAGACCCGTGGCGAGCTCCACTTCTTCATGCTCGGCGACGACCAGGAGAGCAACCTCCGCGCTACCGCCAACATCTGTGCCGACAGCGACATACGCCGCTTTGCCGAAGCCGAGGGCCACAAGGTCACCATCTACAGCCACGCCCGTTACGACAGTGCCAGCCGCGTGGTCGAAGATGCCTATTCGTCCAGCAACCTCGACGTCAAGATAGTCGACTCGTCGCATGCCAGCATCGACCAGCTCAAGAGCACGCCCGACTATCACCCCATACGCTTTGTCGAACTCGACACCACCCACAATGTGGGCACCGTCACCTCGCCTTTCACCTCGCTGGTCGTAGGCTTTGGCGAGAGCGGTCAGGATTCCGTGCGCTATCTCCACGAGTTTGGCGCCTTTGTTTCCAGCCTCTCTTCGGTCGATGACGACCAGCCCGGCAGCGACAACGCCAACCGCCAGGTCATGCGGTCGGAGTATCATTGCCATGTCGTCGATGCCGGCATGGACCAGCTCAAGGGCCGTTTCCTCTCCTCGGCTCCCGCTCTCGACGGCGAGGGCAGCCGCGACCTCTACTCTTTCCACGACTGCGACATCTCTTCGCCCGACTTCTACAGTCTGCTCGACGAGGTGGCTGCTACGGTCAACTATGTAGTGGTGGCTCTCGGCGACAGCGAGCAGTCTATCTCTGCCGCAGTCAACATCTTCAACTACGTGCGCCGCAACCGCGTCGACATCTCCCGCTTCAAGATATTCGTGCGCTCTTATTCCAGCTACTATGAGCCCCACATGCGCGACATCGCCGACCACTACAACCAGGTGGGCACCCCAGCCTTTGCCGAGCATATCGTCATCTTCGGCTCGGCTGCCAGCATCTATACCTTCGGCAATATCGTGGAGAGCCGTTTCGAGGCCGAGGGCCGTCTCTACAACCGCGCCTACTGCACCGTCAACAACCGGCTCGGCACCAAGGACGAGTGGGCGCTCCGCCGCGAGATACTGCTCGGGCGCCACACCCTCGAAGCCTATGGCGAGCTGAGGCGTAAGGAGATGCAGGATGTCGAAAACGCCTATCACGCCTTCACCAAGCTCTACATCATCGAGCGTGTCTGCGCCGACAACAGCGCTCTCTCGTCGTGGTTTGCCGATGGGCGTGTGCCTAAGTTCGGCCGCATTTCTGCCCATGAGCATCTGCTCGAGGGCATAGTCGAGGCGCAGGGCGATTACTCAGCCCCCGACAGCGGCGGCCATCTCTCCGACAGCGTTGACCATCTCTCCGGCGCGGTCGGCTATAACGCTGCCGACCAGCAGCTGTTCCGCAATCTTGCCCGTCTTGAGCATCTGCGCTGGAATGGTTCTCACGAGGCGCTGGGATATAGATACTACGGCGACCATCCCACGCTCTCGCAGCAGTTGCCCTTCGGCGCTTGGCACAGTTGCAATGAGCGTTACCGGCTGCACAACTGCCTCATGCCCTGGGAGGCTCTCGACGCCGAGAGTCTGCTCGCGGGATGGGACGACGCTACCAAGCCCGACGGCCGCGCTTATCCCGACTACAAGCTCTACGATTTCGTCGTAGTCACCACTACCATTAACAATTATTTCCACAGTCATGGCCAAAACCAAGTATGAACCCCATCCCGTAGACACGTCGGACATCAGTCTGCCCGCCGAACTCACTCCGCTCATCGACGACATGTGTCGCAACGTGCATGAAGTGTGGGCTGCCACCCGTATCGCGCAAGGCTGGACCTATGGCGCCCGCCGCGACGATGCCGCCAAGCACCATCCCTGCCTTGTCCCCTACGACGACCTGACCGACGAGGAGCGCGAGTTCGACCGTAATACGTCGCTCGAAACCATCAAGCTCATCCTCAAGCTCGGCTTCAAAATCAACAAGGGCTGACCAGGCTCTGCTGGAGGATGTATAGAAACCAGAAATCCCCACTCTCATGGTTGTCATGAGGGTGGGGATTATGCTATCCTGTAGCGCTGCAGTTACTGCAGTGCCTTGTCGTATGGCGGTATGCCTGCTGTGTCAGCCACCTCTTGGCCGCTGTTGACGCGGCTTGTGGGGTTGTGGCTCTTGTCATACCAGTAGCCGTCGTGGGGGACTCCCTGGCTGAAGGTGCCACGATAGACGGCGCCAGTTTCGCCTATGGTGTAAGTACCGCGATAATAGTTGCCCTTGCTGAAGGAACCTACATACGTGTCGTTGTTGCTGAATACCATCTTGGCATCATCGGAAACGTCGTCGGGGAGGCCATCTTTGAACTGGCCGGTATATTCAGACGAGGGAATGTCTGTGGTGCCCATATAGGTGGCATGGCCAGAACCTTGGGGGATGACCGACAGCGTGTCGCCTTGGTCATCGATGGTTATCGATGCCTCTCCTGTATAGGTGAAGGTTCTCAGGTTCTCAGGGCCGTTGCTTATCCTGATGGTCGCGTCGGTCACCATGCCCCCGGGTGCTCCGGCAGTCGTGCCGCCGTTACCCTTGGACAGCATCCAGTAACCCAAAAGCAGGACAGCCACGCCTACCGCTATCATGATGACCTTTCGGCGGAAGCTGCTATTGTCGGTGTCGTCGTAGTCAGTCGGCTCGGGGGCTGGCGTTGGCGTCTCGGGCTCGCCCTTCTTGCGCCGCAACCTGGTGCTGGGCTCCGGTGCGGGCTCGGGAGCTGGTGTGGGCTCGGGCGTAGGAGCCGGAGCGGGTTTGGGCGTGGGCTTCGGCTTGGCCTGGGGCTTCTGCGTAATGGTCTCGGCGAGATATTGGCGCACGTCGGCCACACTCTGCGGACGCATCTTGCGGTTGGGCTTCATCAGCCATACGATGAGGTCTCTCAGTTTGGTACTCACCGTGTTGGGAAGATACTGGATGATGGCCTCGTTGACATCGTCGTCGATGTCGGAGGGCGACGGCGGAGTCTGCTCGGTAAGCAGATTGAACAGCGTGGCGCCCAGCGCGTAGAGGTCGGTCCATGGGCCAAACTTCTCGATATTCTGCTCCATCTGTTCAGACGGTGCATAGCCCGGCGTGTATGCCATCGCCGACGATGTAGCCAGCGACTGGCCGTCGGAGTTGCGCAACTGCTTGCTCGCACCGAAGTCTATGAGTTGTATGTTGCCCTTGCGGTCTATCATGATGTTGCCCGGCTTCATGTCGAGATGCCAGATGCCGTCGTTGTGTACCGTCTCGAGCGCGTCGAGTATCTGGGGGAGGGTCAGCATGATGTCGGCGGGCGACATGGGGTGCCCCATCCGCTTGATGCGGGCTCCGAGGCTTTCGCCTTCGATAAAGTCCATGACATAGTAGGATGTGCCGTTCTCGTCGAAGAGGTCGTGTACCTTCACGATGTGTGCATTGCTCAGTCGGCGCAACCGTCGTGCCTCCTTGCGGAACTTCTCCCGCTGAGCCTCAAAGGTGCGTTGGTTTTCTGTCAGGGTGATAGCCACCTCGTTGGTGGCCTCGTTGCGTCCGCAGACGCCCTTGATATACAGCTCCTTGATAGCCACCTTCTCGTCGAAGGCCAGGTCGGTGGCTACATAGGTGTTGCCAAATCCGCCCGACGACAGATACTGCTCGATGCGGTACTTGCCGTTGGAGAGCAAGGTACCGATGGCGAGCAGCCCTTCGCGTTCGTTGTTGTTAACTGCCATTTGTAGTTTTGTTATTGGTTATTTCCTTGATTTCTTTTCCTTCCATGCGCCGCGTCGAGGGTGTCGCCCCCGCCGCCGCATGGCGCTCTGCACCAGCGTCACTTGTGTTTGATGGTGCGCAGGGGTGCGTTGTTGTCGTGCTGTTCGGTCTTGGCTGGTTGCTTGTCGCCCTTGGCATCGCCGCTCTGGGTCTTGATGACAAACAGCGCCAGAGCTGCGATGATGGCGAGCGCCAGCAGCCATACCCAGGTATGCCCCTTCTTCTTGCCCTTGGGCTTGACCGCCTCTACCTTGACCTCGGGCTGCGCGGTCACGCTTCCGCCCTCGATGCTGAAGGCATAGGCGGTGTTGTTGTCGCGCGTCTGCTGCAGCCGGCAGGCTTCTGCCACCGAGCGTATGCGGTTGTCGAGCGTGTCGTGGTTGAGCATGAGGCGGCAGAGGTCATCGTCGGTGAGCTGTTCGACCACGCCGTCGCTGCAGAGCACAAACACGTCGTCGGGGCGTATGTCGGTGATGACGTTGAAGGAGGCCCGGTCGCGCCGCTCCTGATGAGGCTGCACGGCGCGCGTGATGACATTCTTCTGCGGGAAGTCGCGCGCCTCTTCCTCGGTGAGTTCGCCGGCGGCGATGAGGTCGAACACCAGCGAGTGGTCGCGGGTGCGGAAGACAACGCCTGCTCCCGGACGCAGCTGATAGACTCGGCTGTCGCCGATGTGAGCCACCAGCACGCCGTCGCTGCAGCAGGCTGCAAAGGTGAGGGTGGTGCCCATGGTGCGGCCCGTGGATGGGGGAGTGTCTATCGCGTCGAGCTCGTTGTAGGCTGCTTCGAGCGCTGTCTCAAACACTGTGCGCATCTCGGCGGTGGTGCAGAGCGGCAAGACAGCCGTCTTCTCGCCCACCGTCTTGGCTACGCAGGCGCTTGCCACCTCGCCGTGCTCGTGGCCGCCCATGCCGTCGCACACCAAGAACACGCGCTGGTTGGCGGTGGCTTCACCTATGGCCGGGAAGATGGAGTCTTCCTGGTTGGCCTTCTGTCCTATTTCACTGTAGCACGCTATCTCGCCCAGGCGGATAGATGCGGTAGGGTTGGTCTGCTTGTCCATAAGCGTAGTGGTTTTATTCAAATTGGTTGGCGAGGAACATCCTCCTGTCGCCGAGCATCATACAGTCGTTGACATTGAGGTAGACGATGTCGTCTTCGATGAGCTCCACGCCCTGCAGCGAGGTGGGGTTGGTGCCGTGCTCCTCGAAGGTGCAGCGTATGCCCGTGGGCTGGCAGGTGAGCTCGATGACGGCGTGGCGCCGGCTCATGTAGTTGCTGGGGTCGGGTATCTGTATCTCGGCGGTATTGTTGCTGGTCTGGCGTCCCACCCACTGCCTGCCGAAGTGCAACTGGTAGCGCTTGTCGTCGACCTGGAGAGAGAGACAGGGCAGAAAGTCGCCTATCTTCATCTTCTTGTGGCAGTGGGGACACTCTGCGTTCTTCGCCTCCAGACCGGCAGCGGCAACCACATTGATTACGCCCTTGCAGTGTGGGCATTTGAGTGCTATATTCATTGTCTCTGCTTATTATACGTCGTACATAGTGATGTCGGCATTGTTGGAGTAGTCGGGTAGGTCGTCTCCGCCCATGGGGTCGCTTACCTCTGTCACTCCGGGCTGCATCACGTCGTCGGCGGTAGGCATGGCGATGTGGTGTTCGGTCACGTCTGCCATTTCGTCATTCTCTATCTCGCCGTTGCCGTTGGCATCAGTAACCATCACGTTGACCTCGCCGTTCTGGTCGCTGTCTACGAAGATGACGTTCTGGTCGTTGATGGTTACGGCAGCCACGTCTACGGTCTGGCCGTTGAGGTCGACATCGTTTTCTACCGAGATGACGCGCACTTCGGGCTCGTTCTCGGCGGCGCTTACCTGTACCTCGGGCTGGTGCACCTCTACGGAGTTGCCGTTGATGTAGAGGTTGGCTTCGCTCACGTTGCCTATCTCTCCCTCTTCCACCTCGCCGTTGCCATTGATGTCGATGGCTGCTGTCTGTATGTGTCCGTTCTCGTCGGCGAGCAGCACGGCGTTGTTGCCGTTGACTGTGGCGTGTGCCAACATATACTGGTTGCCGTCTTCGTCCTGACCGGTCTCTACCGAGTGGATGATGATGCTCTCGTCGTTGTCGGCGGCGGGAGTGGGCTTCGGCTCATGATGCTCGGGTTCTTCCACCTTTACAGGCTCTACGTGCTCCTTTCCCTCGTGCTGCTCTTCCTCCACTGGCTTGGGCTCTGGCTTGGGTTCGGGCTTGGCTTCAGGCTGAGGCTGGGTCTGCTGGGGGGCGGGCTGAGCCTCGGGCTCTTCGGTGGTGGCAGCCTGCACGGCGTTGGCACCGCCTACACCCAGCGCTGCACCCAATATGGCTGCGGCTGCTGCCTTGGCAGTAGTCTTGTCGTTATTACGCTTCTCTTCCTTGGCATTGTTGCCAGTCTTCTGCTTGTTGCGGATGGTGTCATTGTTGTCAAACATAGTGGTAATGTTTTATAGGGTTATTATTGATTTCTGCTGCAAAGATAAGGAGATAATCCATGGCCTCCAAACGATTTCCCCCTTAGTGGATGAAATGCCCATCTGGCGTGACGAAATGGCAGAAAGCGGCAGAATTGTGTCCCGATGCGGCTGTGGGGATTAGCCCGGGATGCGCCGAGAGGGCTGCGGTCAAGCTGGAGGGCTGTCCGGCTGCTGGCGCGATGCACGGAGGGACGGCCTATTTGCGCTTGGGGTTCCAGTTGAGTATGTGCATCGTGTCGCAGAACTTGCCCCACATCACGGGGTGCTGCTTGTCGTGCGTGGCTTGTGCCACCTTCTGCGCGACATAGGTGAATATCTCCTTGGCTTCGACGATGCGGTTGCGGTCGGTGTCGGCGGCGCCCTTCATGCCCTTCTCCAGATATTGGGTGAAGTATCCGTTGGCGCCGTAGGGGTTCTCTCGCGATGTCTCGCTGCTGCGCGACGAGAGGAAGAGTATCACGCCCTGGCTGTTGCCGAAGGTCTGGCTGGCGCTCGAGCTCTTGCCGCCACCGCGCAGACCGCCCGAGAAGCAGGCGTCGATGAAGAGCTGCTTGTTGTTGGCGTCACACTGGCGCAGCACGGCCTTGATTTCACCATAGCTGATGAGTGTCTGCTCGTTGTGGGTATCGTAGGCGCAGAGTCCGCCCTTGCTGCCATGACCGCTGAAGAAGAAGACCACGATATCGTCCTTGCCCGCCTTGCCGAATACCTCTTTCAGCGTGGCGAGCACCCGGTCGTGGGTGGCGTCGCTGCCGGTGAGCGTGGTGACATGGCGCGTGTGGGTCTTGTAGAGCTTTGCCATCGTGGCGGCATCGTTCTCGGTCTTGCGGAGGGGCTTGATATGCTTGTATTTGGCTATGCCTACCGACACCACGTAGATGTCGCGGGCGTAGGTGGCGGTGCTGATGGCAAGGGCCATCACGAGGAGCAGCAGGTGTATCTTCTTCATAGGCTTGAGGATGGAGGTTGGCGTGAGGGAGCGTATCATTCTGACATGGCCAGACGGAAACCGAAGTGGGTATGGGAGTAGGTAGATGACTGGCCGAAGCGGTAACTGCATCGGCAGTCTTTTTCGTGTGTGACATAGCTGCCGCCGCGCAGTGGGTGGTCGCCTTTGGGAGATTCCTGTACAGGGTTGTTTTGCGGGGCGGCAGAGTAGGGCTGATAGCCGTCGCCGCAGAACTCAAAGACATTGCCCGACATGTCGTAGAGGCCCAGTTCGTTGGGGCGCTTGGTGCCTACGGGCTTGTGGCGGTCGTGGGTGTTGTCGCTATACCATGCCACGTCGTCTATCTGGTTGCTGCCGCTGTAGCGGTAGCCGCCGCTCTTGCGTCCGCCACGGGTTGCATACTCCCATTCGGCCTCGGTGGGCAGCCGGTAGTGCTTGCCGGTGAGGGCGTTGAGCTTCTGGATAAACGCCTGGATGTCGTTCCACGTGATATTTTCGACGGGGTGGTTGCCGCCGAGCTTCTGCTCCGACGGGTTGTGCCCCATCACCTTCTGCCAGAGCGCCTGGGTGGTCTCGTAGCGGCAGATGTAGAAGCTGCGCACGGTCACCTGATGGGCGGGCTTGGCATTCTCGGCATTCCAGTAGTCTTCGGCGGCAGCGGCACCCATGGTGAAGGTGCCGCCTTCGACATAGACCATGTCGGCAGCCAGTTTCTTCAGCGGGTTGGCCACCGCTGCAGGTCTCTTCGCCTGCGCACGGGGCTGCGGCTTGGTGGTGGGCTTGGTGGTAGTGGATGTCTTGGGGCGTATGATGCCCTGCGCTCCGGCTTCGGTGGCCAGGGCTGTGAGCATAATGGCGATGAGTAGAGATGTGATGCGCATGGTGGTAAGGGTTTGGGTGATGCCCGGGCGGGCGATGTTACTTGAGGGGCACGCCACAACCGGGACAGTAGCGGTTGGCCTTGAGCACCTCATAGGGGGTAAGTCCCAGAAACTTGTGGCAGTGGGGGCATACGTAGGTGGTCTGCATAGAGGCGTTGAGCGCCGATATGGCGAGAGTCTTCTTTTCGAGCACTTTCTCGCCTGCCACGACGGCTATCGCAATGACCACCGCCAGCACGATGATGGATATCATCCAGTCCTGGCCCACGGTCTGCGCGAGCAGCATGGTGATGATGGGAGTGAGCATACGTATGGAGTTGACCATCGTGGAATATCGGTCCCACTTCTTCTTTTCGTTCTCGTAGTTGGCCCATATCTGCCCGAGGTCAATAGTGGACAGGTCGGTGAGCAACTGTCTTACCGAGGTCTTGTGCTGACCCAGGAAGAAGGGCGTGTCGGTCTTGACGGTCTTGCGCTTGATGCGCATGCCGAAGACGAAAGTGCCTCGGGTAGAGTCGAGGTCTTCTATCTGATAGGTGTCGGTACCCGTGCGGGTCAGTTTGGCGTGCTGCGGGTCCACGCTGGTGTCGGCGATGTGCATGGGCTGCTGGCCCATGCGGCCTATGGTGATGGTTTGTCCTATTTCCATATCTTTTGCTGTTCGTAGAGTTTCTTGATTTCCTTGAGGGCCTCCTTGGAGATGGGCAGGGCGAAGTGGTCGGGGTGGTCGAAGTCAGAGAGGATGAGTCGCTGGGTGCTGAGGTTGACCTGGACTATCATCTCGGTGTTGACGATGTACCGCTTGCCGATGCGGATGAATACCGGCTGGTCGGGTTCGGGCTTGACGCGTATCAGCTGTTCGACCTCACCGAGGCTCACGGGCAGCATGATTTTCTGCTTGTTAGGGAACACGCCATAGCAGTAATTGCCGAAGGCTTCGTAGAACATGGCACGGGTGAGGGGGACCCGAAGCAGTTCGTTGCGGCGGTTGAAGACTATCTGTTTCATCTTTCCTTGGAGTTAATCAGTCATGCCGTAACACTCTGGCTGTGCGCGGGAGTGGTAGCAATAGCAAAGGTAAACATAATTATCGAAATTAACTTTACAATTTGCCCATTTTTTTTACCTTATTATAAGATATGGGGCAAAAATGACGCTCTCTGCCACCATCATCTGCCCGTAACCGAAGGTCGGAGCGACGCCCTGTCGCTGCCAGGGTAACCTCTGTCACCACCAGGGTAACCTCGGCTGCTGCCAGGGTAATCTCTGCAGCCACCAGGATGACCTCTGCTGCCACCAGAGTAAATTCGGCTGCTGCCAAGCCTCCTCTGCCAGGCAAGGCGCATGCCGACAACAGCCCTGTGACCACGGCGCCGCCCCCGCCGATGCAGCAAAAGCGGGCAGAGACTATCGGAAAGTTGGTTTCAAACCATGAAATGACCATTGCAAGGCTGGAAAGGAGTAAATCACGCCACGCATCCTCCATTTCGTGACTTGAAATGAGGATGAAGGCGACCTCGTGCGGGTTGGCGGTCATGGTGCATGGGTGTGGAGGCTATTCCGTCGCGATGTGGCGGCCTCGCTCTGCCACAAACCGCTTGAGCAGAAACGTGAGGAAATAGGGGAAGGTGTAGAACCTGCCATTGAATCCTATGTTCTTATACCCCAACTTGATGCCGTACCTTACGTCGGGGTACTTGTCGGTCTTGAGCAGATTGTTGAGCGAGGCGGTCGCGTTGTCGTTGGCTTTCACCTCGACCGGAATCAACGAGTCGGCGTCTCTGATAAAGAAGTCCATCTCCAGGGCGGGCCTGTCGTTGCTGTAGTAATAGAGACGGTAGCCTTGCTTTACGAGCATGTCTCCCACGGCGTTCTCATAGATAGCCCCCTTGTAGGTGCCGAGGTTCTTGTTGGCTCTCAAGTCCTCCTGTGCCTCTTCGTCGAGCGACGCGATAAGCAGCCCGGTGTCCTTGTAGTATATCTTGTAGAGTTTGGGGTCATAGTTGCCCTTCAGCGGCAGTTCCGGCTGGTTCAGACAGTAACAGATGTTGATGACACCCGCATCAGCAAGCCATTCTACGCATCCCACATAGTCTCTGTTGCGTGCATTGCGTGCAATCTTGGTTATCTGGAAACGCTTGTTCTCCTTGGCCAGGAATGTGGAGATATGGTTGTAGACGGCCTTGACCTTTGTCTTGTCCAGCCCGTCGACATACTTGGTGATATCTTCCTTATAGTCTTTCAGCAACTGCCTCTGTATGCCCAGGGTGCCACTGAAATTCTTGTTCTGGATGTAGGTGTTGACCACCTCGGGCATGCCGCCTATCGTGACATAGTCGCGGAAAAGGCCGAAGAGGATATCCATCTGCAGATTGCTGATGGGCTTGACCTCAAGCATGTGCCGGTACAGGTCGTCTACGAATTCCTCGGTATAGCCCTTGGCCCACAGAAATTCCTCGAAATCCATGGAGTGCATCTCGTAATCTTCCTTGTAGCCCACGCTGTTGGACTCTATCTCACGGTAGTTGATACCCATCAGCGATCCAGAGCAGATGACGTCGAAGCGGCCGTCGAGCTTGAAGAACTTCAACGCGGTGGCACAGTTGGGGCATGCCTGCAGTTCGTCAAAGAAGAACAGGGTGGCGCCGGGGATGAACCTCAGCTCGGGATTGAGCAGGGAGATGTTCTTGAGGATGGTGTCTACCTCGAAGCCATCGTCAAAGATGGCCTTGTACCTCGTTTGCTCTACAAAGTTGATTTCAATGACGCTCTGGTAGTTCTGCGAGGCAAACCATTCGATGGAACGGGTCTTGCCAATCTGCCGGGCGCCTTTGATGATAAGCGGCTTTCTGTCTGGGTTGTTCTTCCAGGCCGTCAAGTAGCTGTCCACCTTTCTTCTGAGTAGTCTTTCCATATCGCGAAACATTGATTATATGTGCAAAGATAGTGATTTTCACGTTATCCGCATCATAAATGGCACTGTTTTTCACATAATCCGCCCCGAAAATGTCTATATTTTCACACAATCGCATCGGTTTTGGCGCGATTTTTCACATAATCCGTACCGAAATAGGCGCGATTTTCACATTTTCCCATATTTCGCGGCGGGTTGTGGTCATACATACTGACTATTCCTAAAATTAGTTGACAGAATTGGATGCGATTAACTAATTAGGTT
>ERZ1673698.1540-NODE-1540-length-21109-cov-20.454023_pt1 | contig 21109 bp, 17 predicted proteins | sample MGYA00580228_ERZ1673698 | MGnify/ENA primary metagenome ERZ1673698 (study PRJEB41218, sample SAMN15661768) | gut metagenome | host: Homo sapiens | place: Canada: London | collected 2015-08-20/2019-03-30 | study: EMG produced TPA metagenomics assembly of... | reverse complement strand
CGCACATGTGCGGATGAATGTGGGAGGTGTTCGGATAAAGTCGATAATCAAGGCATTTTTTGACCACGGGGGCTGCCGAGGCCGTGGTTTCGCCCTTTCTGCGCCGAAGCGATACACTGTTGCCGTTTGATTTCTTCGCTCAAGGAGGATGCGCATGCCGTGCACAACGATTCTGGTCGGTAAAAACGCAAGCTACGACGGGTCGACCCTGGTCGCGCGTAACGAGGACTCGTCCAACGGGGTATTTGAGCCCAAGCGCATGCGCGTAGTGCATCCCGACGAGCAGCCGCGTGTCTACACGAGCGTCCTGAGCCACCTGACCGTTGAGCTGCCCGATAACCCCATGCGCTATACGAGCGTCCCCGATGTTGTCCCGGGCCACGGTATCTGGGCCGAGGCCGGTTTCAACGAGCTCAATGTTGGCATGTCCGCAACCGAGACGCTTACCACCAACGAGCGCGTCCGCGGCGCCGATCCGCTCGTGGACTACGTGCCCGCCAAGGGCAACGAGGGTGAGGACGGCTATGTGCCGGCGCAGCCCGGTGGCCTGGGCGAGGAGGACATGGTGACCCTGGTGCTGCCGTATGCCAAGTCCGCCCGCGACGGCGTGCGTATCTTGGGCGACCTGCTCGAGCGCTACGGCACTTACGAGAACAACGGCATCGCCTTTAGCGACGTGGACGAGATCTGGTGGCTCGAGACCATCGGCGGTCACCACTGGATCGCCAAGCGCGTGCCCGACGACGCCTATGTGACCATGCCCAACCAGCTGGGCATCGACAGCTTTGACCTGGATGACGCCGAGGGCGCCCAGGCCGACCATATGTGCTCCGCCGACCTGCGCGCCTGGATGGCCGAGTGGCATCTGGACCTGACGCTGGGCGTCGAGAGCGACGGTCCGGCGACGGTCTTTAACCCGCGCGAGGCCTTTGGCTCGCACAGCGACAGCGACCATGTCTACAACACGCCGCGCGCCTGGTACATGCAGCGCTGCCTCAACCCCAGCGACGTGTGGGATGGTCCCGAGGCCGACTACACGCCCGAGAGCGACGACATCCCCTGGAGCCGTGTGCCCGAGCGCAAGGTGACCATCGAGGACATCAAGTACGTGCTTTCGAGCCACTACCAGGGCACGGAGTACGACTGCTACGGCAGCAAGGGCACGCCCGCTACGCGTGGCGCCTATCGCCCCATCGGCATCAATCGCAACAGCCAGCTTGCCGTGTTGCAGCTGCGCCCCTATGCGCAGCCGGCCTTCCGCGCCGTGCAGTGGATGGCCTTTGGCTCCAACTCGTTTAACGCGCTGGTTCCGCTGTACGTCAACGTCGAGACCATGCCCGAGTACTATGCCGACACGCAGGCTCGCGTGACGTCCGAAAACTTCTACTGGGCCAACCGCCTGATCGGCGCGCTGGCCGACGTCCGCTTCCATGAGTGCGGTCGCGCGGTCGAGGATTATCAGGAGAAGGTCGGTGGCATGGGCCACAAGCAGATCCATGACGTCGATGCTGCCGTAGCTGCTCTGCCTGAGGCCGAGGTGCCTGCCGAGCTTGCACGCGCCAACGAGGCCTTTGCCGAGCTCGTGCGCGTGGAGACCGATGCTCTGTTGGGCAAGGTGCTCTACACCACGAGCTGTGCCATGAAGAACTCCTTCGCGATGAACGACAACGTGAGGTAGGGATTTCCCGTCGATCGAATAGCGCTAAAACGCTTTGTCGCTTTCGCTCAATCTTGGGTACAAGAACGCCAATGCAGTTGTTTGTGATTGGAGACAACCATGGTTATGAAACTCGATCAGCTTGTTAACGGCGCCATTAACGTGGGCTTTGGCGCTGCCGCCGTTGCTGTTGAAGGCGGCAAGAAGGTCCTCGACGACCTTAACACCAAAGGCGAGCAGGTCCGCAAGGACACCGCCACCCCCGATATCGCCCGCAGTGTGTCCGACATGTTCGAGCAGGCCGGCGGTACCATCTCCGACCTGACCGAGCGTCTGGGCATGCAGGGCGAGACCGCGGCCCAACGCGTGCTCGACGAGCTCATTCTGGCTCGCGTCCGCGTTATGACTGCGCCCGAGCGTACGGCCTTCCTGGCCCATGTGCGCGACATCGTCGATTCGGTCGAGGACAACGTGACCTCGGTGCCCGTCGAGTCCGTTGAGCCCGACGATGCGAAGGATACCGAAGAGGCCGAGTAGCAGCGCAGATGGCAGATTCCACCACCGATTACAACAATCTAGATCCCTTGGGTGACGAGGCGGCGGTTGTCGATGAGGTCGACGCCGCCGTCTCGGGCGCTCGCAAGAAGCCGCGCGCTGTCGATATGGTCCCCGAGGAGCCCGACGCGATGGCGCCGGACGAGGAATACCAGCTCACGCCGGCGGGTCGTCGCGAACGCATCGGGCAGATTGTTCGCCTGGTCAAAAAGTACCGCGTGTGGGATAACCTCACGCCGGTTCGTTTGCGCCGCCTGCTCGAGGAACTCGGCCCCATGTTCGTCAAGATGGGGCAGATTTTGGCCAACCGGTCCGAGATTCTGCCGCAGCGCTTTTGCGACGAGCTGCGTCGTCTGCGCTCCGACGTGGAGCCGGTGCCGTACGAGGTCGTACTCAGCTGTCTGGAAGAAGAATACGGCCTGCGCCTGGGGGAGATGTTCGATGCGATCGACCCCAATCCGCTTGGTAGTGCATCGCTCGCGCAGGTGCACCGCGCTCGTCTGGTGACGGGCGAGGACGTGGCCGTCAAGGTGCAGCGCCCCGGTGCGCAGCAGGTTATGGCACAGGACATCGATATCATCCGCTCGGTGGTGCGTATCGTTTCCAAGTTCGTCAACACCGATCAATTCGTTGACCTGCACGGCGTAGTCGAGGAGTTGTGGACCTCGTTTCGCGAGGAGACCAACTTTTTGGCCGAGGCCAAAAACCTCAACGACTTCTACGAGTTCCATAAGAGCGTTCATGGCGTGACGTGCCCTAAATCCTATCTGGACCTGTGCACCGAGCACGTGGTGGTTATGGATTACGTCGACGGCATTTCGATCGCCGATCCTGAACGCTTGGTGGCCGAGGGCTATGACTTGGAAAAGATCGGTGCCGCAATCGTCGAGGACTATTCGACGCAGGTGCTCGACGACGGCTTTTTCCACGCCGACCCGCATGCGGGAAACATCATTCTCAAGGACGGCATCGTTTACTTTATCGACTTGGGCATGGTCGGACGCATGTCGAGCCATGACCGCGGTATCGTCAAGGACATGATTTTCGCCGTGGCCGAGGGTGACGTGCCCAAGCTCAAGGATTCGCTCATGCGCTTCGCCGTGACGCGTGGCGACTCGGCTGAGCTTGATCATTCGGCCTTTTTGTCCGATTTGGACTTTATCGTGGCTGACTTTGCGGGCCTTGACCTTAAAGACTTGGATATCGGCGAGTTTTTGACCTCGCTGTTAAACCTCGCACGTAAGAATGACGTTGAGCTGCCGAGCGTGGTGACGATGTTCGCTCGCGGCATGGTGACGCTCGAGGGCCTGCTGACCGAGTACATGCCCAACGTCAACATGATCCAAATCATCCAGACGCATATTAAAAACGAGAAAAGCACCTATGCGCGCATGCGCGAGATGAGCCGCGACTTTGCAGCGAGCAGTTATCGCGCGGCGAAGGGCTCACTCGAGGCGGCCGAGTATCTGGGCTTGGCTTCGCGCATGCTCACACGCGGCCAGCTTAAGGTGAACACGCAGATCATGAGCAGCGATAAGGCGCTGCGACAGCTAGGTGGGATTATCGACCGCATGTCGATGGCAATTGTGATCGCCGGTCTGTTTATCGGTTCGTCGGTGGTGTACTACGCGCGCATCGAGCCGGTTGTGTTTGGTATCCCGGTCATTGGCTTTATGGGCTACGTGAGCGCGCTGGTGCTGGCGCTTATGCTGGGCCGCAATATCTGGCTCAACAGTCACGGCGGCAAGCACTAGAGGCTGCGACCGTCACCGCATTTTCCTATCGCAAACAATAGCTTTTACCTTGGGCTTCGCCTGTGTGCGAGGCCCTTTTGCGTGATAGCATATTAACGGTTTTAATCGATGGCCTAGATGGTGGTGCGGAGACGCACGAATGCGCGGTTTTCCTGCGCGTTTGGGAGAATCGGGGTGCAAGTCCCCGGCTGTACCAGTAACCGTAATTCCTCTTGGCTCGGGATGTTCGCGTCGCAGATCGGACGGCGCGCCTGAGCCGTTAAGGTTAAGTCGGATCGCCTCCCATCTTGCATGCGGCTGCGACGTATGCCGCCGGTGTGCATAGGGCTCTGGAGGGAAGGGGGACCCCGATGGGGGAACTCGAGCGTAACATGCGCGATGACGTGGGGCAGCCGCTGGGCAACGCTCCAAGTACAGACAATGGGGGACAAATGGATATGTTTGAGGACGAGCACGAGCGTGCCTCGTTGCATCGCCGTGGCGCGATTGCACGCGGTGTAGCCAGGCGCTGCCTGGTGGCATTCCTGGCCTTCGCGATGGCCTTCAGCACCACGCCGGCTCAGCTGTGGGCCGAGGGCGCCGAGGGCATTGCCGATGCTGTGGCTCAGGCTACGACGCCGGGCGAGGACGCAGCGCTTGCGGGCGGTACCGCTGAGCAGAGCGGCGCCGAGGTTTCGGATTCCGGGAGCGCGCCTGCAGCCAGTGCCGTCACAACAGAGGCAGCAACTGGCGACGAAGGCTCGGCGACGGGGAAGAGCCCTGCCACGAGCGAGCGGTCTTCGACGGCATCCGCTGGCCAAGCAGGATCTGCCGCCGCGACTGCCGTCCAGACAGAGAACCCGACAGAAACCGGCGATGTCGCCAAGAAGCAAGTCGAGGTCTCGTTCTCGATTATCGGCACCGATGCCGACGGCAAGGCTCAGACCTGGGTGGCACCTACGCAGCTCAAGCTCGATGAGGGCGCGACGGCTGCGGATGCCTTCGTCAAGCTGCAGCAGAAGACGGGCTTTAAAGCAGATTACGAACCGAACACGGCATACGGTTTCTACCTCAAAAGCATCACATCCCCGAGCGATGGTCGCACGCTTGCCTTCGATCCGGCGACTTATGCCTACTGGCAGCTGTTCGTCGACGGCGCGTCTTCTTCGGTTGGCGCGAGCAGCGTCAAGCTCACCCAGGGGCAGAAGATTGAGTTTGCCTATACGGCTGGTAGCGCGTCCCCTGTCGTTAAGGACCAGGTTGCCGCAAATGTGACCGTCATTGGTCGCGATGCTCAGGGCAAGACTCAGACCTGGGTCGACAACGCGCAGTATGTGGTGACGTCCGGTTCGAGCGCGCTTGACCTTACGAAGGTCGCGCTCGAGGCGAATGATATTGACGCCGTTGCTGCGGGCTCCTTCATTCTTAGCCTTAAGTACAACGGTGTTGAGCTGAGTACGCCCCAAGATTATTCGACCTATTGGCAGCTGTTCATTAACGGCAAGTCGAGTGACTATACGGCGGACAATGTCACCATCCACGCCGGCGATACCGTCACGTGGTTCTACGGTGGCTGGGGCGACCAGTTGCCGTCCGATTCTGTCCATGCTTCTGTTCAGGTCCTCGGTAAGGACAAGGACGGCAAGCAGCAGGTTTGGGCTTCGACGGGCCAGACGAGTCCAAGGCGGGCTCTACTGCCAAGGATCTCCTTGAGCAGACCGGCCTTACTCTCGATGCTGGCGAATCGCCTTGGGGCTGGTTCCTCAACGGCATTTATTCGCCGTTCGATGATGAGTCCTATTGTGGCTATGATGCTGCGACCAATAGCTATTGGCGCTTCTACGTAAATGGCAAGTCCGCCGACGTTGGCGCCGGTGCCTACAAGCTCCAGGAGGGTGACGCCGTCACCTTTATGTATGGTGCTGACGCCGTTGCCCTCCCCGGTCAGGTGCTTGGATCCGCCGATGTTATCGGTCCCGATGTCAACGGGAACAATACGCGTTGGGGCACGGCAAGCAATGTTTCTCTGCCCGAAGGCTCCACGGCCCAGAACCTTATTGAGGCAGTTCTGAAGGCCAAGGGCGTTGCGTACAACGGCTCCCAGAGTGGTGAGTACTGGTTCCTCAATTCCATCGACTCGCCGTTCGGAGGCAAGACGTACGGCTATGATGGTGCGACCAAAAAATATTGGCACCTGTATATCAATGGAGAGCCCTCCTTACTCTGCGCCAATCAGATTACGCTCAAGAGCGGCGATAAGGTCACGCTTGCCTATACCACCGATAATTCGCCCATGCCCGATCCCGACAAGATTGTCGTGGATCCGAGCGCGACGACTCCTGATTGGGATGCCGAGTGGGCCGGCTACGGCAACAGTGGCAACGGCTCGACCGTAACGGATGCCAAGACGCCTGCGCAGGCCGCCGGTCTTAAGTGGGCCTTCGATTGGAAGGCCGAGTCTGGTCAGCAGTATGCCAACTGCAGCGAGCCTGTCATTGCTAACGGCTTTGTGTACATCGCGACCGAGAACGAGCTCATTAAGATCGATTCGTCCACGGGCAAAAAGGTTGCCTCTGCGCCGCTTGCCTCCAAGGTGAGCTATACCTCTCGTCCGATCTATACCAATGGCCTTATCATCGTTCCGCTCAACGGCGGTGCGGTCCAGGCGATTACTGCAGACAAGCTGATCTGCAAGTGGCTGACGCCTGGTTTGACGGACTTGACGCAGAGCTCCTGCACCGTCGTTTCGGACGGCGAGTACGTCTATGTAGGCTCGGTCGATATTTCGTATGACGAGAATTACAACGCGACCTACGGCAACGGCTCCTTTGCGCGCATTAAGATTGCCACGGGCGAAGTTTCTTGGCAGAACATCGACCCTGCCGAGGGCTATTACTGGACTGGTGCGGCTTTGACGGATAAGTATGCCATCGTTCCTACGAGCGCGGGTACGCTTAAGTGCATTGATAAGACGACGGGCGATGTCGTTTCGACCATGAAACTCGGCGCTCTCGCGAACGCCGACTGTGTCGCCGATCCGTCCAATGGTTCGACCTTCTATCAGATGACGCACGATGGAAAGCTCCATGTGATTTCGCTTTCGGCGAAGGGCGTACTGAGCGAGCAGAAGACGGTCGATCTGGGTCTTACTAATAACATGAGCGCACCGGCGGTGGCTGGCGAAAACTTGATTGTTGGCGGACAGACGGCTACTGGCTCTGCTCTGGCTCTCTATAATCTGAAGACCAGTAAGACCACGATGGTCACCGCTGCTGACGGTAAAGAACTGCCGGCCGGATTTAACGGTATTGCTGCTACTCCGCTGGTGAGTGCTCAGGGCGGCAAGACCTATGTGTACTTCACCGTTAACAGCGCGGATAGCAAGGATTACGTCAACTACTCTGCTGGTGGTGGCGTGTATCGCTATACGCTTGGCGATGCAGAGGCGACGCAGATTTATGATGCGGCTGGCCATTACCAGCACTGCGACTCTCCGGTCATTGCCGATGCATCTGGCAACTTGTACTACATCAATGACTCGGGCACGCTGTTCAAGCTTGGGGCCGTTGAGTCTTGGACGGTTGCCTTTAATTCCAACGGCGGGTCTGCTTGCGACACTAAGTTTGTTGCTACGGCCGACGGCAAGCTGGTCAAGCCGGCCGATCCGACGCGCGATGGCTACACTTTCGGCGGTTGGTATACCGATGAGGCTTGCACGCAGGCGTATGACTTTAGCGCGCCGGTGACGGCCGATCTGACGCTGTATGCCAAGTGGACCAAGAATGCCGTTAACCCTGGCGGTAATGGCGGTTCTGGCACTAATGGTGGCAACGGTGGCGCTGGCAACGGTTCCGGCGTTGGCACTGGCACTGGCACAGGCTCCGGCTCCGGCACGAAGGGCCAGCAGGCTGGCGGCGCTGTCGCCCCGGGTCATAAGCCGATGACCAAGACGATGATGTCGACCAAGACCGAGACCAAGGACAACAAGTCCGACAAGAAGTCCGACAAGAAGTCTGACAAGAAGGACAACAAGTCCGACAAGAAGTCCGATTCCAAGTCCGATACGGGTGCTGCTTCCACGACCACTGCTAAGAAGTCCTCTAGTGCTGCCGAGCAGGAGACTGGCACCAATCCGCTCGCCATCGTTGGCATCGCCGCCGGCGTGATTGGCCTCGCGCTCATCGCCGTTTTCGTGCTGACCAAGCGCGGCAAGGGTGACGGTAATGCCCGATAAGCTCAAGGAGACCAGCGGGCTACAGCCCGACTCCTCGTTTATCCAGCTCGATGATCCAAAGCAAAAGGGCGCCGCTTCGGCGGCGCCCGCCCCTCGTCGCAAGGCGCTTCTCGGCGTTCTGACTGCCGCGTGCACCATTCTGATCGTCGTCTCGCTGGGTTTCGTCCATCCTTCCACAAGCGGTGCCTGGTCCATCGACTGGATCATTCAGACCGTGACGGGGGAGAGCGTCGTCACCAAGGACGCAAAGGCGTCTGACTCGACTACGACTTCGGGCGAGGCCAGTTCCGAGGACTCCAAGTCATCGAATGATGCAAAAGACGAGCCCAAGGGTTCGAACGACGCCAAGAACGATTCCGAGTCTTCAAACAAGGAATTGGACAAAAACTCGGATAGCAAGAAGTCTGAGGACCAGGGCGGCAAGAAGTCTGACGATAAAACCGCTGCCCAAAATACGGGAGCCGGTAATACTTCCAATGTGTCTGGCGGTGCTTCTTCGGGCGGTAGCCAGTCGTCTGATGGAGCCTCATCCTCTAATGGTGGAAACGCCTCCTCGGGTGGCCAGGGCGGCTCACAGGAGTCCAACTACGTTACGGTGACGGTTTCGGTCACATCGAGCGCCGCGGGCAATCCTGTGTCCTCTGGTGGCACCTTTACCTTTAACGAAGGCGCTACCGTCTACGATGCCCTGTGTGCACTGGGCCTTTCTGTCAACGCACACGGCTCATCGTACGGCACGTATGTTTCCGCGATTGGTGGTTTGGCCGAGAAACAGTACGGCGGCACGAGCGGCTGGATGTACTCCGTCAACGGCACAACGCCCATGACGGCCTGCAGTAACTACGTTCTCTCCAATGGCGACAACGTGGTCTGGTATTACGTTACAGGCTAGGGACCTCGGCATATCGTACCAAACGGGCGGTTCGGACAAACATCCGGGCCGCCCGTTTTCGTGCGAATGGGACTGGGTCGCCGGGTCTCTCGACAAATAAAAAACCGGTTGGAACGAGAATTCCAACCGGTTATACCTTCAAGCAAATGTCGAACAAACTACGACTGCGCGCCCTCGAGGAAAAAGCGGCGGCTGAAGTAGTTGTACCAGGTGACGAGGAACGTGGCGATGGCCTTCATGGCCTGGTAACCGATGCTCAAAAACGTGACGCCCACAAACATGTACAGGTCGTTGAGGCCCAGGCCGATCACCGACAGGATGGTGAAGATCGTGAACTCGCGCTTGCGGCTCATGCCTTCGCGGTGGTCGAACACGTACTTCATGCTGAGCCAGTAGTTAACCACGACGGACGTGGTAAACGAGACCGTGGTGCTCATCAAAAAGTCGAGGTGGAACAGCTCGACGAGCGCAATAAGCATTCCCCAGTCGATGCCAAAGGAGATGAGACCCACGACGGCGAACTTGAGGAATTGCTTGGTATGAGGTTGTGCCAGTGCCTTGCGCACGTAATCACATCCAATGCGTTGATGAATCGAGCAGAGGATACTTTAGAGCTTTTGCAAGGGAAACGTAAGGTCTTTGGAAAGAACTATACGAACTCGCCAAATATTCAAGAGGTAATCCGCAAACGTTGAAAATTTGCCCGTAAACGAACGATGCCCACGGGCGATACTGTGCTGAGCGAGCATTGTCCGTGGGCATCGTAAGGCTGTAAGGTTGCGAGTTACTTGGTCTCGTCGCCCTCCAGGAAGATCTTTCGGGTCACAAAGTTGTAGACCATGACAAGTGCGGTGGCACAAATCTTGGCGATATTGGCCTCGAGCCCCAGGCCGGCGTTGAGTGCCAGCACGATGCCGTCGTTGAGCACCAAACCGATCACGGACAGCACAACAAAGATGATGAACTCGCGGCGGCGGCTCATGCCTTCCTTGTGCGCAAACACGTACTTCATGCTTGCGAGGTAGTTAAAGATGAGCGAGACGATAAAGCCGCTGGTGTTGGCAATCAGGATGTTGAGGCCCAGACCGTAGTGGAGCAGATTCATGATGCCGAAGTCGATAACCGTGGCGACGACGCCGACGACGCCGAATTTCATGATCTGCGCAAGGAGCTTTTGCATGGTACCTGCCTTAAGCTGGCGCCGAAGCGCCGCGGGGATGACAAACTCAGCAAGTTTAGCCAATCCCCGCGGGTGGTGCTAGGCGCGCTCCTCGATAGCACCGTTTCTATATGCATCGAGCAGCTGACGCAGGTCCTGGATCTGGCTGCGGATCTTGGCGCCAGTATCGGTGTCGCTCACCATGCGGCGACGGTCTGCTTGGTCAAAACGGTTGGTCTCGCTTTCGATGTCCACGTTGCGTGTGAGTGCCTCGGCAACCGTCGTAAAGGCCCGGTGCGACTTGAGGCGGCAGCCGCGCGAGCTCGAGATGAGCGTATAGCCGGCGATGCCCGTCTTGGGATGGTAAGCGCGGCAGAAGCCGCCATCGATGACCAGCAGCTTGCCCTCAGCGCGGATGGGCTGCTCGCCCTTGGTGGTTTTAACGGGTGTGTGGCCGTTGATGATGTGGCCGGTCGGCGAGCATGCCATGGGCGCGACGCCAAACTCGCGCATGATGTCATCGCAGACCGAGGGCGACTTGGTAAGCGTAAAGTACGGGTCCATCGGCTCGACCCAGGTGCTCTTATCGGCGATATAGGCGCGCTCAAAGGTGCGCACCAGGCGTCCGCTGGCGGGCGAGTTAAAGCCAATCCACAGGTACCACATCCAGTCGAGAGCGTCGCGGTCGCCCACGCGCCAAGCTCGGCGGGCGATGTGATCGCAAAAATCGAGATAATCGCGGCCAGCGTGCCAGGTGCCCAAGCAGTTCATGCTGCTAAAGGTGCCGTCTTCGTTGAGCGGCACGCAGCCGTGGAAGAGCAGGTTGCCGTTGGCGACCTTGTACATCGAGCCGTGGGAATAGAGGAAATCGATATGGCGATGCAGGTGATCGGCGGTGACAAACTCGGACACGAGCTTGTCGATGATGTGCTGCTCCTGAGACGTGAGCGTATAGGGGTCCGCCGGGTCGACGGTGGGGAAGTCGTTGGTCGTGAGCGGCCACACGCTGCCGTCGGCGAGCGTGACCGTGCCGGTGTCGTGATCGATCTTGTCGAGTAACAGGCGGTTGGTCATATCGAACTCGGGGTGGCGCTGGATAATCTGGCCCTCGAGCTTAAAGAGCAGCACGTTGATGGCCTTGATCAGCGGGGTGATGGACTCACCGGCGGTGTAGGTGGCATCGGCAAAGGCGACAAGCTCACGCAGCGAGATGCCGTAGTCGTTCTCCAGGATCTCGTAGTTGTCGTAGCGTAGGTTGTTGCGCAACACCGTGGCGATGCAGGCGGGCTCACCGGCCGCAGCGCCCATCCACAGCAGGTCGTGGTTGCCCCACTGGATGTCGAGTGAATGGTAGGTGAGCAGACGGTCCATAATTTTGGCCGCGCCGCCGCCGCGGTCGAAGATGTCGCCCACCAGGTGCAAGTGGTCGACGGCCAGGCGCTTGATGAGCGAGGCGAGCGACTCGATAAAGTCGTCGGCGCTGGCGGTCTCTAGGATGGACTCCACGATGCGCTCGTGATAGCGCACGCGATAGTTGTTCTCGTCCGGGTGCGTGTGCAACAACTCGTCGATGATGTAGGCGTAGTCGCGCGGGATGGCCTTACGCACCTTGGAGCGCGTGTAGCGGCTTGAAAGTGAGCGAGCGACCATGATGAGCTGGTCAAGCATCGTCTTGTACCAGGTTGGCGAGTCCTCGCGCCGGCTGCGGACCAGGTCGATCTTCTCGCGCGGGTAGTAGATGAGCGTACACAGCTCGCCCTTTTCGTCAAAGGAGAGCGTGTCGCCAAAGATCTCGTCGACATGTTCGCGCACGACGCCCGAGCAGTTGTTGAGGATGTGCATAAAGGCTTCGTACTCACCATGCACGTCGCTCATAAAATGCTCGGTGCCCTTGGGTAGGTTGAGGATGGCCGAGAGGTTGATAATTTCGGTAAATGCGGATTGTTCGGTGGGGAACTGTCTCGACAGCAGGCGCAGATACTTGAAGTCTTGCGGGTTGCGATCGAATGCGACCATGAAACACCTTCCGATGGGGCTGGTAAAACTGATAAACAGCGTCAAACGTTTACCAGTATGCGCCGCTTTTGTTTCGATTTTGCGCCAGCGGCTGAATTGTCGGCTGAACGGTTTGGTAAATCGATTTAGTGAAGGTAGATGTGTCGGTTGGGTGGAGACGACAGAGGGTGTTTTCTCAGATATTTATGCGTCGGGTCGGTGGAGACGATGGTGGTAAAGATGTTCACTATTTTTGGTTCGATTTGGTAAATAGTGGACATATGTACCGCATGTAGGCTCACTGTGCGATAATTTGCGCAGCAATGAGTAAGGAGCCTCATATGAGTGATTTTGTCCTGACCTGTGAATCCGCCGCCGATCGAACCCGTGAGTTCTTTGCGTCGCGCAATATCCCTGTCGTGTGTTTTCATTACGAGATCGACGATGTTGTCTATACGGACGATCTGTATCAGTCGATTACGCCGGACGAGTTTTTTGCCCAGATTGCCGCGGGCGCCATGCCCAAGACGTCTCAGGTGAGCGTGGGTGAGTACGAGGAGTTTTGGGAGCCGTTTGTTGCCGAGGGTAAAGACGTGCTGCACCTGACGTTGTCGTCGGGTATTTCGGGCACGTATGGATCGGCCTGCGTCGCGGCGCAGATGCTTGCGGATCGCTATCCCGAGGGCGGCAAGGTGCGCGTCATCGATTCGCTGGCGGCGTCTTCGGGCTTTGGCCTGTTGTTGGAATATGCCGCCGATGTGCGCGATAGTGGGGCTTCACTCGACGAGACGGCTGCCTGGATCGAGGAGCACAAGCTCAACCTGCACCACTGGTTCTTCTCGACCGATCTGTCGAGCTACCTGCGCGGCGGTCGCATTTCGGCCGCGAGCGCGATCATCGGCACGGCGCTTAAGATTTGCCCGCTTATGACGGTCGATTGCGAAGGTAAGCTGTCGCCACGTGAGAAGATTCGCACTAAGAAGCGCGCGATTTCCGAGATGGCTAAGACCATGATGGCACACGTACAGGACGGTGCAGATTATTCGGGTAAGTGCATCATGTCGCAGTCGGCGTGCCGCGAGGATGCCGAGGCGGTCGCGGCGCTGATTGAGGAACAGGTTCCGCAGCTTAAAGGCAAGATTGAGATCAATGACATCGGTACTCTGATTGGCTCGCATACCGGACCTGGTACGGTGGCGCTCTTCTTTATGGGCGACAAGCGCGTGGATTAATTTGCCCCATCACGTCGCTGCATGATTGCTCAAACGAAAACGGCCCGCCTCACGTTTGTGGGGCGGGCCAAGATGTTTTGCTAGCGTTTCTTTCCGCGGAAGAAAAAGCCGTGCAGTGACGGCTTGAGGCCGCGGTTGGCGCGATGCTCCTCGACGCGCTCGTGGATCGAAGCGACGCGCTCGATGACTTCGTCGGGAATCGGCACATCGGGATTCATGTTCTCGACTTGGCTGACCTCGGCGGCGGCGACCTGGTCGATAATGGGCACGTCGTCGCGCGAGATGACAGGTGTGGCGTCTTCCTTCATCTTGCGATAACGCTGCATCATGTCGGTCTGTAGCTGCTGGGCCGAAGGCGGTGTCCAGATGATGGCGTTGGCGCCGGCGGCGATGGTCTCGCGAATGCTCTCGGGCGTCTTGCCGCCCGGCGCGATAAGCGGCAGGTTGGGATAGTGCTCGCGCAGCTCGCGTAGGACCTGGGGCGTGTTCTTGCCGGCGGCGATGTTGAGAATCTTGGCTCCAGCGCGCACCTTGGCGTGGGCATCGTCGTCGCAGCGAACGACCGTGGCGATGACGGGGATGTCGGCGATGTTGGTGATGTGCTCGACCATCTCGGCAGTAGCGGGGGAGTTGACCACGCAGCCCGCCGCGCCCTGCATCTCGGAGACGGCTGCCATCTGCACGGAGCGCTTACCGGTCGTAGTTCCGCCACCCACGCCTACAAAGACCGGGCACTCGGCGACGGTCAGCAGCGCTTGCGTAATGGCGGGCTGCGGCGTGAAAGGGTAGACCGCAAAGACGGCGTCGGCGTTGGAGTTGCGGATAACCGCGACATCGGTGGTGTAAATGAGCGACTTGATGCGTCGGCCAAAGAGCGTGAAGCCGCTGGCCTCCTCGATCTCGTCGGGCATGCGAAGGGCAGCCTTGCGTAGGCGTCCGTCGATGGGCAGGGGCTCCATAGGGAGCAGGCCGTTGGGCGTGACGGCTATTTGGGGCTCGGTGAACTCGTCTGCAAGCTCGACCTCGGAAAAATCGACCGAGGCGACGATGTCCTCGTGCACCTCGGTGGGCACATCGATGGGAGCTTGGTCGTTTGCCGCCGCAGGCGTGTCGAAGGAGCTGGTGCCGACGAAGGCGTCGACGCGCTCATTTAGATCGTTGAGGGTATCCATGGAGGCTCGATTCTATGTGATGATGGCCGGCGCGATGCAGCCGGAATTGCGAATGCTAAATCGTTTGACGAGTTGATTTTTCCCCGCCGCGCCATCCGTTAGACCGAAGGGCCGGCGAACGTGAAGGAGCTGTGGTGGCGGGTATCGAGGTGCTATCTTGAAAGCCCCGTTTAAAAGAGAGGTGACGCGGTATGGAATTGACAGCAATGTTTGGCTCGATCGGCCTGTGTGTGGCCGCAATCGTTGCCGCCGCGGTCATCTACTTTGTGGTCACGGCCATTAAGGGCAAAAGGGCCGAACGCAAGGAGCGCGCGATGCTTAAACAGCATCGCGACCAGCAGGGCAAACGCGCACAGAGATAGCTTGTTGAGTTTTGGATCCGTGCGCTAGCTGCGTTTTCGGATCAGGGCAATGTAGAAGCCCTCAAAGTCGCGGCTAGGCGGAATGGTGAGCGTGCCGGGCAGGCCGTTGACGATGGCCGATACCTGACCCGCGGCAATGGCTTCGGTCAGAGCGTTGGACTCGATGCGCGGCTCCTCACCAGCTTCCTGGGTGCGTCGTGCTTCACTTTCGCTTGGCGTGCCGTCGAGGGGGATGAGCTCGCAGTCCATATGCTTGTCGAGGGCCTCTTGCAGGGCGTCCTCGTTTTCCTGCGGCATGATCGAACAAGTGGAATAGACGAGCGTGCCGCCCGGCTTGAGGGCTCCCATGGCGCGGTCCAGAAGCGCGCGCTGCGAGCGGGCGCACTTGCTCAGCAGCTGCTCGGTCAAGCCGCGCAGGCTTTTCTCGTTGCCGCTGATGACGGTGCCCGTGCCTGTGCAGGGAGCGTCGAGCAGGATGCGGTCGAAGCGGAAGAACTCGTCGAGCTCGCGTGCGTCGATGCGCATGACGGGCACGTTTTTGGCACCCTGGCGATGGAGGTTCGACTCGAGCTTTTCGGCGCGGGGAATGCTCATCTCACAGGCGGTGAGGTGCGCCTGTCCCTGGGTGAGGGCAGCGATCTGCGTCGTCTTGCCGCCGGGGGCTGCGCACATGTCAAGGATGTCCTCGCCTGCCTGGGCGCCCAACACCAAAGGCGGCATCATGGACGACAGGCTCTGCAGATAGATTTTGCCGTCGCGGTAGATGTCGAGGTCCCATAGGTCGGAAACCTGAGCCTCGGGCAGAATGAAAGCATCCCGGTACCAGGTAACGGTTTGGTGCGCGATGCCGGCCTCGTCGAGTGCGGCGGCGATGTCCTCGGCGGTCGCCTTGAGCGTGTTGGCGCGCAGTGTGACTGGGCGTGTGGCCGCGGCGCCAAAGCCTTCGATCATGAGCTCGGCATCGGCGGGTGCATAGGCGCCGGCTACCGTGTCGACCATAAAGCGCGGCAGGTCGGCGGCGCAGGGAAGGGCGGCAAGCTGGTCGGAAAGCTCGGTGGCGGCAAACTGCCTAAGCTTGAGCTCGGGCTTAACCTGCTTTTTCTGCTTACGACGACGCGGCTTGGACATCCGTCTTTCCTTCCCATTCCATTAAAAGTAGTCAATTTGGGACGGGGCTATTTTAGCTACCCGTCCGTTTCGGCAGGCGTTGCAGTTAAATTTGGGACGGGGTAGCTAAAATAGCCCCGTCCCAAATTGACTACTCTGCCTTGGCGTTGGCCTAGTACTGGCTCTCGTGCTTGCTGAAGAAGTCGAAGCGCGGGGGCAGCGGCTTCACGCGGTGCTCGCCGGGCTTCTCGCCCAGGCTCTCCACAAACTCGTCCGTGGAGGCAAAGATGTTATCCCAGCTAAAGAAGGCGACCGGATCGACGTCGAAGTATTCGCAGATGAGCTCGCAGCCGGCCGGCACAATACCGTGCATGAGCACGGTCGCCACGCGCAGCTCGGTAAAGGCGTCGACCAGGGCCTGCGTCATGGCGGCGTTGGCTGGCTCACCCTCGAGCTTGTTGGCGGCCTTGGAGGCGTCGCTCCAGCGCTTGTTGGCGGCGCGCAGGTAGTCATCGCACACGGCAAGCGCGCGGTGCGTCTCGAACTTGTACATGGCCTGCTCAAAGGCGAGAGCTGCCTGCTCGGCGTCTTCGACCACGGTAGCGGAGGCGGCACCGGCGGGGATGCAGCCGTTGCGATAGGGGCTCTCGTCGCCCTCCTTGACGGCGACGCCGTAGAAGCAGCTGCGGGCCAGGCGGTTGAACACGCCGGTCAAAAGGGCGCTCTCCTTGAGGGCCGGGTCGATAACGCGCTTGTCGTCGCAGGCGCGTACCTCGTTGCCGTCCTTGTCCTTGCCTGTCACGCGGGTGTCGTATGCCTTGGGGCTAAAGCTCACCGGCTTCTCGGACAGGCCGAGCGACAGCCAATGCGCGCGCATCTGCTCGCAGGTGTAGTGGTTGAGCAGGTCGTCTGCCGGCGGGGGAGGCGTCTGCGAGGACGAGCTCGCCTTTTTGCCCATGTAGAGCAGGTGATAGCAGGCGCTGACGGTGCTCTGCGTAAGGTCCCAACCCAGGGCCTCCCACATGGCGGTCTGCGCGATGCAGTAGAAGTAGATGTTGTCCTGACCGATGAACTGGTAGATCTGAGCGTCGTCAGAGCACCACCAGTCGCGCCAGTCGAGCGAGCTGTGCTGGTAGGTAGGCGCGGGGACCTGCGTGGAGTCGGCAGCGGGCTCGCCCATGAGGGCGGCGTCCTGGGCGGCGACGCCCTCGGTCACGCCGGCGGCCTTGGCATCGCGTGCGAGCACGGTACGCGTATAGCTGATGGGCGCCCACAGGCTCTCGGGCCAGCACCAGCAGGTGACGTCGGAGACGCCATCGACCTCGGGCACCGGAACGCCCCAGTCGATGTTGCCAGTGATGCGGAAGGGCACGAGTGCCTTGCCGCTGCGGAAGCGCACGCCGCCGTTGGCGAGCACCGCGTGGGCGTCGTCGCGCTCCTTCCAGCTGGGGAAGGTGACGGTAAAGCTGCTCTTGTTGCCCTCGGGCTCCAGCACGGTGTGCTCAGGAAGCTGATCCTCGACGGCATCGAAGGCCTCGCGGAACTTGTTCTGGATGTAGAGCTGAGCCGGCAGCAGCCACTCCTCCATGGTCTTGGAGACAACGGAGCGAACCTGCGGGTTCTGGGCGAGCTTAGCGGTATAGGTCTTCATAAAGTCGAGGTAGGCCGGCAGGTCAAAGTAGAGGTTGTCGACCGGGCGCAGCTCGGGCACCTCGCCGGTGAGCTGGCTCTTGGGCGCGATGAGCTCCTCGGGCTCAAACTGGTGGCCCAGGTCGCACTCGTCGGCATAGGCCTTCTCGGACTTGCAGCCCTGGATGGGGCAGCGGCCGATCACCTGGCGGCCGTTGAGGAACGTGCCGGCCTTGGCATCGTAGAACTGCAGCGTAGAGCGCTTGGAGATGGTGCCCTGCTCGTGCAGGCGCTCGATAATCTCGGCGGTCACCTCGTTGTGGATCTGGGCCGCCGGCTCAAGGCCCGAGCCACCGTAGATATCGCAGCTGATGTTGTAGTTGTTGAGGGTCGCGGCCTGGCGGGAGTGGTTGGACTCGACATACTCGCCAATGGACTTGTCGTAGCCTTCGTTCTCCTTGAGCTTGCGGTAGCTCTCCATGATGGGCGAGCCGTAGCAGTCGGTGCCCGAGGTGAAGATGACGTTCTCGCGGCCCAGACGGTCGCGCAGGAAGCGGGCGAAGAAGTCGGCCGGGACAAAGACGCCGCCAACGTGGCCAAAGTGAAGACCCTTGTTGCCGTAGGGCTCGCCGGCGGTAACGATGGCGCGGCGAGGCCAGCTGGGACGGTCGTTCATGGAGTATTTGGATGCCATGGGACTCCTTCGCATATGGTAAGAGCGCAGTCGAGCGCAAGGCCTGGCGGCGCGGTGGTCAATTCGTGCATATCGTTCGACATTATCGCACATGCGGACGGGTACGTGGCAGGGGCGCTATCCTAAGATGCTATGAATGAGATTTCCAACATACATGCGTTTGAGGACGAGGATTTTCTGCACGCTTGCTTCGTGTGGGGGATGGTCGTAGTCGGCGTGTTTGCCGTGTGCCTGGTGCCGGTGTTTATGCTGCTGGGTGGGCCCTCGGACTTGGATGCGGCTGACGCGGGAGGTTGGATGGCCGTCTTGGGCTGGATAGTCGGTTTGGCTGCGGTTTCGGCGGCGTCATTTGCCGTGCACGAGCTGGTGCACGGTGTGTTTTTTAAGCTGCTGGCGCCTGCGGGTGCGCATGTGACCTTTGGGGCAAACCGCGAGACGGCGATGATCTATGCCTGCGCCGAAGGCGTTGTGTATTCGCGCCGGCGGTACATGGCGGTTTGCCTGGCGCCGACGGTTGTTGTGACGACAACGCTTGCCCTGGGGTTTGCGTTTTCGGGCTATCCGCTGCTGTGCTATCTGGCTGCCGGCTTGCATTTGTCGGGCTGTGTAGGCGACTGGTATTACGTGCGGACCATTTTGCGCGACCGCCGCATTGTCGCCTGCGAGGATACGTCCTTTGGCGTGCGCTTTTTTTGGGTGAGGAGATGTCGATGAAGTCGTTATTGCTGCATGCGTGCTGTGCACCATGCTCGCTTGAGCCGGTTCGCCTGCTGCGCGAGGAGGGGTTTGAGCCCACGATTTGCTGGACCAACCCCAATATTCAACCGCGCGATGAATGGCAGCGCCGCTTGGACGAGCTGCGCCGGTGGTGTGCCGATGGCGACATCGAACTCATCGAGGCGGGGGAGGACCGTGAGCGTTGGGAGGCCGGCGTGGCCCCGCTGGGCGCCGATCGAGCCCGTCGCTGTCGTGCATGCTATGCCCTGCGCCTGGCCGAGGCATGCCGCGTGGCCCAGGAGCGCGGGTTTGAGTTTGTGGGTACGACGCTCGCCGTCTCGCCGTACCAGTTGTTCGAAACCTGCAATGATGTGTTGGAGCGTCTGGCTGCCGCCCGCGGTCTCACCCCGGTGATTCGCGATTTTCGCCCGTATTACCCCGAGGCGACACGCCGTTCGCGCGAGCTGGGTATGTATCGGCAGAATTACTGCGGCTGCCGATTCTCGGCCGTCGAGGCGGCCATGGACCGCGCTCGCATCCGCGACGAGCGCAAAGCGTCCAAAAAGTAGTTCTTTTGAGCTGGCAGCCTGCTAGGATGTAGAGCGGACTTTAGCTATATAAGGAGTATCCGACGTGTCTATGCGTACCGATGATTTTGACTACAACCTTCCTGAGGAACTGATTGCCCAGGCTCCTGCCGAGCCGCGCGACTCCTGCCGCCTGCTGGTGGTGGATCGCAAGGGCTCCCAGGCGGGAACGCCGCTAGAGCATGGCGGCACCGTCGAGCACCGCATCTTCCGTGACATCATCGACTATATCGAGCCGGGCGACGTGCTCGTCATCAACCAGACGCGCGTGATGCCGGCTCGCCTGATTGGCCGCAAGACGGGCTCGGGCGGCGTGGTCGAGACGCTGCTGCTCAAGCGCCGCGAGGATGTTGACCCGCTGGGTCACGTCTGGGAGTGCCTGGTCAAGCCGGGCAAGCGCCTGAAGCCCGGTGCTCAGATTGAGTATCGTGCGGGCGGCGCCCATGCGCCCGAGGGGGCTCCCGTAGTGCTGACGGCCGAAGTCGTCGACTTTGTCACCGATAGCCGCGGCGGCCGCCTGGTGCGTTTTGAGCCGGCCGGTTGCAATGCCGCCGGCGAGCCGCGCACGCTTGACGAGGCCATCCATGCTGCCGGCCACGTGCCGCTGCCGCCCTACATTACCGATTACGAGGGCGATCCCGAGAAGTACCAGACCGTCTACGCCATGAAGGAGGAGCACTCGGCCGCCGCTCCCACGGCGGGCCTGCACTTTACCCCCGAGCTCATGGCTGCTATCGAGGCCAAGGGTGCCAAGTTTGCCGCCGTCGAGCTCGAGGTTGGCATCGATACCTTCCGCTTGGTGGAGGAGGATGACCCTACGCAGCACGTCATGCACACCGAGCGCTACCACGTGTCGCAGGAGGTTGTCGACGCCGTGCATAAGGCGAAGGCCGAGGGTCATCGTGTGATCGCCGTCGGCACTACCGCGGTGCGCTCGCTCGAGAGCGCGTTTGACACGGACGCGCCGGTGTCCGATCCGGCCGTGACGGCGCGCTATTTTGAAGGCCGCGAGGACGGGGCCGATACGCTTGGCCGCGGCGACATCGTGGTGCGCGAGAACGCCACGACGCAGCTTTACCTCATGCCCGGCTCGACCTATCACGTGGTCGATGCGCTGATCACGAACTTCCATGTGCCGCGCTCAACGCTCATGATGCTCGTGAGCGCGCTTGCCACCCGCGACCAGATCATGGATGCCTACGCCGCTGCCATCGAAGAACGTTATCGCTTCTTCAGCTTTGGCGACGCGATGCTCATTTTGTAGTTACGCGGTTCTACGAACCGCGTAACCGCTCGACGCTGCAAACCCGCCAGAGCGGCAATCTGCCTTTCAATCGTCGGGCATGGCCAGAAGGCCTATGCCCTCCTCTTTCAAGGCACATTG
>ERZ1673698.1537-NODE-1537-length-21223-cov-6.776597_pt1 | contig 21223 bp, 14 predicted proteins | sample MGYA00580228_ERZ1673698 | MGnify/ENA primary metagenome ERZ1673698 (study PRJEB41218, sample SAMN15661768) | gut metagenome | host: Homo sapiens | place: Canada: London | collected 2015-08-20/2019-03-30 | study: EMG produced TPA metagenomics assembly of... | reverse complement strand
GTAATTGGCAACACAGCTGATTCTGGTTCAGCCATTCTTGGTTCGAGTCCAGGCACCCCAGCCAATAACCCTCGCGGATTTGCGAGGGTTTTTTGTTTTCAGGGAAGTAGCCGCTTGAAAAGCGACTTCCCTGCACATGAGAGCACATGAGAGCGCTAAGAGCGCATACGTGTGTATGAAAGTACGAGAACGAAGGAGATCGAAGTATGTCTGCTGAGCAGCAGACTGCGCCGGCAAACAACGCCAACAATGCAAGCAATGAAGGCGCTCAGAAGAAGCACATGTCTAAGGCGGCCCTCGCCATTAACGCCGTGGTGGTCGTGGCCATTATCGTTGTGGCCGGTGTTTTCGGCTTCCGCGCCTACTCCGATGCTCAGTACAACAATGCAGTCGCCGCTTGCGCCACCGCTTCCGAAAATGTGCGCAACGCCACCAACGACTACAACGGCTTGGTCAATGGCGATGCCGCTGATGCCGCCGCCCTTACCGAGAAAGATGTGAAGGATTCCTCCACCCTGGATGCCCTCAACAAGGAGCTGAGCGTGGAACTGCCAGTCTACGAAGGCTGCGTGGCCGATGATACCGCCGGCTTCAAGTCCGCCACCGATAAGCTCAACGAGCAGACCGACTGGTACAAGGCCCACACCACTTCCTTGCAGAAGGCAGTGGACGCCGTCAACGCCTCCAAGAAGTGAGCTGCTGACACGGTAGCCGTGGAATGAGGCCTATGGAATAGGAAATAAGGCCTTCTGATTATTGAAGCGCTGTCTTGCGGAATCCGTAAGGCAGCGCTTTTCTTCTGTATTGCTGTATTGCTGTATTGCTGTATTGCTGCATGCAGCGCGTGATGCGCAGCGTCCGACATGCGCATAGTTTTTGGGTTGATTTTTATGCAGGCGCGTGTCGCGATGATGCGAACACCGATGTGTACGTTAACAACGCAGCCGCTTATTGGGTTTTACGGTTTTACTAACTTCGTTGTTCGGCGTCAAATATACGGCGATTCTGCGTGTTATCTGAGATTGCACTTAAGAGAAGCTTCTTGTAAAGTATCTTCACGTAATTACAAATGCCGCGTTCTTCAATGAAGAGGGCATTTGTTCCAACTCGAGGAAGAGATTAAGGAAAATATAGTTAATGAAAAAGAAGAAAACTATATCCGCTGCGCTGGCAACAGCGTTGGCGCTGACCTGCATGGGCAGCGGTGGGGGGGACTGCGTTCGCGGTGCCTCTGTCTGATGCTGAATTGCAGACTCTGGCAAGCCAGATTCAGCAAATCAACAACACTTCGGATTCCGCAACCGCTTCCGAAACTCCTGCCGCACAAGCTGATGCGACTGAAGGTTGGACGATTGATTCCAACATCGCCAAGGGCGGCGAGATTCTGAAGACCGTAGACGGTTGGCTGCACTTCAAATCCACTGAAGCCCACGGCAATGCGGCGTCCAACCCCAGCTCCAGCAATGATTGGCCTGCAGTAGCCGTTTGGGGTAAGGATTACGACTTCTCCAAGGCCGGATCCTTCCACGCCACCATCAAGTCCCCTCAGGAAGGCGAGGCAAACCGTTTCGGCTTCTACCTAGGCTACAACGATCCGGGCAGCGGCCTGTTCATCGGTTATGATTCAGGCGGCTGGTTCTGGCAGACCTATACCGGTGGTGGCAACGGCGGTTGGTACAGCGGCAATCGCATCGCCGCTCCAAGCGCCAACGATGAGCATGACATCCAGGTTTCCTGGACCGACGCCAAGGTCGCCACACTGACCGTGGATGGCCAGAAGGCATTCGATGTTGATTACTCCGCAATGACGAACCTCTCCAACAAGCTTGCCATCAAGGCTGGCTCCTGGAAGTCGCTGAACCAGGTCACCGACGTGTACATCAAGGACTTCCCGGAGGTTGTCGAAGCCGCCAAGCACGCGGTTTCCGGCAAGGTTGTGGACGCTGAAGGCGCTGCCATTGAAGGCGCAACAGTGCGTTTGGATAAGACCAAGGTGAAGACCGGTGCAGATGGCACCTTCTCCTTCGCCGACATTGAAGAAGGCGAACACACGCTTTCGATTGCCAAGGAAGGCTATGAGGACGTCTCCCAGCAGGTGACGGTCTCCGGCGCGGACCTTGCCATCGATCCCATCACCCTGAACAAAACCGTTCAGGTCGCCTCCGAAACGCTGAAGACCAAGAAGATGGAAGTTCAGATTAAGAAGAACTTCCCCTCTGTGCTGCAGTACACGATGACCGACGGCAAGGTGATGTACGGCCAGTCCAAGGATGTGCGCACCGTTGAGATCAACGGCACCAACATCGAACTGACCGACGATGACGTGACCTTCAAGAAGGTTTCCGATACCGAAGCCACCTACACGCTGAAGGTCAAGGATGAGGCCAAGAAGATTGACGCGGTGATCACCGTTCAGATCACGGTCAAGGCCAACCAGCTGCACCTCAACGTCACCAAGATCAAGAACAACCTGTCCGAAGGCATTCCTGAGGGCAACGGTGTGGAGGAGAACGCCATCCAGACGCTGTCCTTCCCGAACCAGAGTCTCGTTTCCGTGCGTTCCAGCCAGGAAAATGCCCAATTCACTGGTGCTCGTATGTCTTCCAACACGCAGAAGCCTGGCGATACCAACTTCGCAGTGACCGAAGATACTAACGTCACCGATAGCGACTACACCTACGGCTTCATCTCCGGTGCTGGCCTGAGTGCAGGCCTGTGGAGCAACTCCGAGCACGATGGCACCTATGTGGCGGCTCCTGTGCGCGGCGGCAGCCAGAACACGCGTGTCTACGCCACCACCCAGCAGACTGGTGACGCCACCTCCCTGGGCCTGGCCAGCGCTCCGTGGTACTACCACCGCACGGTCACCGATTCCAAGGGCAAGAAGTACACCGTGGCCGAAACCGCTCTGCCGCAGATGGCCGTGGCCATCGCCGGCGACGAGAACGAAGACGGTGCCGTCAACTGGCAGGATGGCGCAATCGCCTACCGCGACATCATGAACAACCCGTACAAGTCCGAGGAAGTTCCCGAACTGGTGGCATGGCGTATCGCCATGAACTTCGGCTCCCAGGCGCAGAACCCGTTCCTCACCACGCTTGACAACGTCAAGAAGGTGGCCTTGAACACCGACGGCCTCGGCCAGTCCGTGCTGCTCAAGGGCTACGGCAATGAAGGCCACGACTCCGGCCACCCGGACTACGGCGATATCGGCCAGCGTCTCGGCGGCGCCGACGACATGAACACCATGATGGAAGAGGGCTCCAAGTATGGCGCTCGCTTCGGTGTGCACGTCAACGCCTCCGAAATGTATCCGGAAGCCAAGGCCTTCAGCGAGGACATGGTGCGCCGCAACTCTGCAGGCGGCCTGAGCTACGGCTGGAACTGGCTTGATCAGGGTGTCGGCATCGACGGCATCTACGATCTGGCATCCGGTTCTCGTGTAAGCCGTTTCGCTGACCTCAGCAAGGAAGTCGGCGACAACATGGACTTCATCTACCTCGATGTGTGGGGCAACCTGACTTCTTCCGGTTCGGAAGATTCTTGGGAAACCCGCAAGATGAGCAAGATGATCAACGACAACGGCTGGCGTATGACCACCGAATGGGGTTCCGGCAACGAGTACGACTCCACCTTCCAGCACTGGGCAGCTGATCTGACCTACGGCGGCTACACCTCCAAGGGCGAGAACTCCGAAGTGATGCGCTTCCTGCGCAACCACCAGAAGGACAGCTGGGTTGGCGACTACCCGCAATACGGCGGCGCTGCCAACGCCCCGCTGCTCGGCGGCTACAACATGAAGGACTTCGAAGGCTGGCAGGGCCGCAACGACTATGCCGCCTACATCAAGAACCTGTACACCCATGATGTGTCCACTAAGTTCATCCAGCACTTCAAGGTGACCCGCTGGGTCAACAACCCGCTGCTGACCGCCGACAATGGCAATGCCGCTGCCGTGTCCGACCCGAACACGAACAACGGCAACGAGCAGATTACCCTGAAGGATTCCAACGGCAACGTTGTAGTAGTCTCCCGTGGTTCCAACGACACCTCTAGCGCAGCCTACCGCCAGCGCACCATCACCTTCAACGGCGTGATGGTGGCTTCCGGTGCTGTCTCCGCAGGCGATGGTTCCTCCACTGGTGACGAGTCCTACCTGCTGCCGTGGCTGTGGGATTCCTCCACCGGCAAGCTGGTCAAGGATTCCGAACAGAAGCTCTACCACTGGAACACCAAGGGTGGCACCACCATCTGGACGCTGCCGGACAGCTGGAAGAACCTCTCCAGTGTGAAGGTGTACCAGCTCACCGATCAGGGTAAGACCAACGAGCAGACCGTTGCCGTCTCCGGCGGCAAGGTGACGCTTACCGCTGATGCCGAAACCCCGTACGTGGTGTACAAGGGCGAAGCCAAGCAGATCCAGGTCAACTGGAGCGAAGGCATGCATGTGGTAGACGCCGGCTTCAACGGCGGCTCCAACACCCTCACCGACAACTGGACCGTCAGCGGCTCCGGCAAGGCCGAAGTTGAAGGCGACAACAACGCCATGCTGCGCCTGACCGGCAAGGTCGATGTCTCCCAGCGTCTGACCGATCTCAAGGCTGGCCAGAAGTACGCGCTGTATGTTGGCGTCGACAACCGCTCCACCGGCGATGCATCCGTCACCGTAACCAGCGGCGGCAAGGTGCTGGCCACCAACTCCACCGGCAAGTCCATCGCCAAGAACTACATCAAGGCATACGGCCACAACACGAACAGCAATACGGAAAATGGCTCCAGCTACTTCCAGAACATGTACGTGTTCTTCACCGCGCCTGAGAACGGCGATGCCACGGTAACCCTGTCTCACAAGAGCACCGACGGAGCACACACCTACTTCGACGATGTGCGCATCGTGGAGAACCAGTACTCCGGCATCACCTATGAGAAGGACGGCACGCTGAAGTCCCTCACCAACGGATTCGAAAACAACGCCCAGGGCATCTGGCCGTTCGTGGTCTCCGGTTCCGAAGGCGTTGAGGACAACCGCATCCACCTCTCCGAGCTGCATGCTCCGTTCACGCAGGCCGGTTGGGATGTCAAGAAGATGGACGATGTGCTCGATGGCACTTGGTCTGTGAAGGTTAACGGCCTGACCCAGAAGGGCACGCTGGTCTACCAGACGATCCCGCAGAACGTGAAGTTCGAGGCGGGTGCCAAGTACAAGGTGAGCTTCGACTACCAGTCCGGTTCCGATGACATCTACGCCATCGCTGTGGGCCAGGGTGAATACTCTGCCGGCAGCGTGAAGCTGACCAACCTGAAGAAGGCTCTGGGTGAGACCGGCAAGGCCGAGTTCGAGCTGACCGGTGGCGTCAACGGCGATTCCTGGTTCGGTATTTACTCGACCGCAACCGCACCTGATCTGCAGGGTTCCACCGGCAATGCACAGGACTTCGGCGGATACAAGGACTTCGTGCTCGACAACCTGAAGATCGAGCGCATCGAGTCCCAGACCCGCACCAAGGCCGAAGCGCAGGACAAGGTCAAGGAAATCCGCGGCAAGTACGATTCCAAGCGTGCTGAGCTCTCCGATGCCGCATGGCAGCAGTATCAGGACACCTTGGTCAAGGCTCGCGTGCTCATCAACAAGAATGGCGCAACCGCTGAGGACTTCACCAAGGCATACGACATTCTCGTGGCCCTCGACGAGTACATGAAGACCGCTCCCGGCAACGAGAGCAGCGACAAGTACGACGTGGCAGCTGACGGCTCCGATGAGCTGGGTGGCTACACCGTGGCCACGGGCAGCGAAGAGCCTACCGCAGGCCTGCCGAGCGAAGGCCCGGCCGATCTGGCACAGGATGGCAACGACAGCACCCACTGGCACACCAGCTGGAGCGAGAACGCAGTCGGCAACGGCACCGCATGGTATCAGTTCAACCTCAACGAACCGACCACCATCAACGGCCTGCGCTACCTGCCGCGCTCCGGAGGTATGAACGCCAACGGCAAGATCAAGGGCTACAAGATCACGCTCACTCTGGCGGATGGCACCACCAAGGATGTCGTCACCGATGCTGAGTTCTCCACCACCACCATGTGGCAGAAGGCCAGCTTCGACGCCGTCGAGAATGTGACCGCCGTACGCTTGACCGTCCTGTCTTCCGCAGGCCAGAGCGACTCCCAGGCCAACAAGTTCGCATCCGCTGCCGAACTGCGTTTGACCACGGACCGCGAGGTTGAGGAAGAGACTGTCGCTCCGGACAAGACCGACCTCAACGACACCATCGCCAAGGCTAACGGTCTTAAGGAATCCGACTACACGGCTGAAAGCTGGACTGCTCTGGTCAAGGCCCGCGAAGCTGCACAGGCCGTGGCGGATAACGATAAGGCCACCGCTTACGATGTGGCTCTGGCGCTGACGAACCTCGAATCCGCTATCGCTGGTCTCGAGAAGACCGGTGAGGAGCCTGGCCCAGGCCCGGTTGAGGTGAACAAGACCGACCTGCAGACTGCAGTGAACAAGGCAAGCAAGCTCGAGAAGGCCGATTACACGACCAACTCGTGGGAAGCTTTCGCCGAGGCACTGAAGGCTGCACAGCAGGTGCTCGACAACAAGAACGCCACCCAGCAGGATGTGGATACCGCACTGAGCGCTCTTCAGGACGCCATCTCCAAGCTGGAAGCTGCCACCGAGCCGAAGCCGAATCCGGAACCGGGCGTGGTGGACAAGGCTGCTCTGAACGCGACCATCAACAAGGCCGCCGCCATCAACCTGGGTCTCTACACCGACGACTCCGCCAACGCTCTGCGCGCCGCGCTGAAGAAGGCCCGTGAGGTCTCCGACAACAGCAACGCCACGCAGAAGCAGGTCGACGCAGCTCGTGAGGCTCTCGAGAAGGCAATTGCCGGCTTGGTGAAGCGTACCGCTGCCAAGGGTGATGGCAATGTCGTCTCCAACACGGGTGCCAATGTCGTCACGATTGCTGTGGCCGGATTGCTGCTGGCCGGTGCCGGCGCCGCAATCGCCTACCGCCGCAATCGCGAGCAGATGTGATCATGAAACCGTAAGGTTCGCGACCACATAAGGAGCACTCCTTATTATCTCGGCCGGTGCCGGTCAGCAATGCCCAGCGCCGGCCGTTTTTGTATGAATCAGTGTTTTCCGGTCACCCAGCGGGCATCGGAATGCACATGGGGGATCATCATCACAATGACCGCAATCAGACAGACGATCATCACCATCAAAATAACGTCCTCATGACCGCGCGTCTGCAGCGTGGCTCCAGTCAAAGCACCGAGCGCCAAAGCCAGCATTACAATCGCGCGCCGGCCAAGTTTGGACTGCTCATGACCATGCGCCGAAGTGTCAGCGATAATCCCAGTTAACGTCATCGTCAACACAGTCGTGGGCAAATCTGGCACCGAAAGCTTACGAGCAGTGGAATTCTGAATGCCCATAGCCGGTGCGAGCAGCACAATCAGCAGAATAATATGCAAATCAATATGCCGAGCAGTTGGGAAGTTCAGACTGGGCTGTGCCGTGCGGGCGATGGCTGAAGCATCAGTGCCACCCATCGACGGTTCAGGCGCAAACTGATTGAGCAGATAAATGCCGACGAGCGCAGCTGCCACAAAAGCCAGCTGGATTGACGTGGACACCAGCAGATGGCGCGCGCGGTTGGCGCCAAAGTAATGAATAATGCGTCCGCCGATGAACGCACCAATCATGAACGTGGCCAGCGTGAGCGCCGAGGTCCACCAGACGAAGCCCTGCGCGTGGGCGAATGCAAAACCAAGGAACACAATGTTGCCGGTCACATTGGCCACAAATACATGACCGAGTGCCAAGTAACTTAACGCATCCACCAGTCCGGCGACAAACGTGAGAATAACCAGAGCTGGGGAAAGCAGACCGTACCGATCATCCTTGCGGGGAATCAGTGTGCGTCCTGCTTCGGCAAGGTGTGAGGTCATGGTGGGAGAGGCTTTCCTTTGCTGTTTGGCGGTATTCAATAGCTGGCGCGCGGCCTTGCACATTATGAAGTGTGTGCCGGACGGTATATGTCAATGAGTCTGCGCTCGCATGCGGAGTGCGTGCAACAGTTCGCTATGAGTTCACCTGCGATTCGCTGAACGCGCATAGTTCGGTAACGCGATTTCGCTATATCTGGTCGTAATACCGATGAGGCTAGGAAAAGGAATGATTATGCAGTCAGATAACAGCCATCATGAAGCACATCAGAACGACCTGAACTACAGCAGTGAGTACCAGTACGATATGTATATGTATGCCGAGTACGGCATCGAGTGGTGATTGAGAGCCCCGAGTGAGAATTGGACTCACGACCTCTTCCTTACCAAGGAAGTGCTCTACCACTGAGCTATCGGGGCGATAATGTGCGCACGGCTTAGGGCCGTTGAACGGCTTGCACAACAATACACGCAATCGCGTATTACGCAAATCGACGGGTGTGCGAGGAAGTATTCGGGTGCTCTAAGTTGTACACATGAGCGCAATATTGGCTATTTTGCGCTCATGTGGCATTCGGATGTGCCACGTAATCGCATTTTCGTGTTTTTATGCGCTGTTGTGGCACGAAAATTGTGGGAATTCGGTCGGCGCGGAATATGTGCCATGCCACGCCACTGCAAAAACAGTGAATGTGCACGATTGTGCACATATTTGGACCGCTGCGTATATGCATGTGGGTGCGGATAACAAAAGGGTTTTGACAAAAGCCAAAACCCTGATGGCGGAGGATACGAGATTCGAACTCGTGAGGCTGTTACACCAACACGCTTTCCAAGCGTGCGCCATAGACCACTAGGCGAATCCTCCATGCACTGCAGTGCTTGCTAGAAGTAAGCTCCGTAGGCAACTCGAATAAGCTACCACAGCTTTCGGATAAATGCACATTCAGTGCCGGCTGCGGCGTGTCGCTTTGTGGACAAGGACCACCAATGAGTGCCTGCGCTGATGTGCAGGTCGTTCGTACGGCGTGTGCAACAGGTGATCTCACCGGGGGATGAACCAGTGCAAATCAAAGCGACTCAAGGCAAGTCAGCAAACCCGAGGCAAACCAGAATGAACATGCGCATGCCATCGCGTGAATTATTGCCAGCCTCTTGCCGTGATGCAACATAGTGATTTTAGGCTATGAACCTTGGTGAAACAGTTGGTCATGCAATATGAGGGATGGGGAGTGGCCAGTCGCGGGGAGTTCATAATTCGGGAAGTCTCCCAGCTGTGAGCGGGATAATATCGAATATTGAGACAATCTGCGGTAATAATTGATCGAAAAACAGTGCCTAATACCTCTTAAATCCTAAAAAATCAAGACTGTTCCTCAAAAAAGTTTTTCTTTATATTGAGTAGTTGGTTTTTGATTACTTAGCCGCGCAGAGAGAGAGGGATAGGCATGGTTCGTCGCGCCCAGGCTGCTCTTCGGTCCGTTGAACACACCAGCGTGAGGCAGCTGCGAGTCCTGGCTGCGATTGTATTTCTGTTCGCCATGGTCATCGCCACTGTGGCTCCTGCAGTCACGGCTCCGATGGCCTTCGCCGACAGCAGCACCAGCTCGTCCAGCGTTGACTACGCCACCTGGGCCGAAGTCTCCAAGGCGATGGACAAGCAGCTGAACAGCGGTCTTGAGACGTACAAGGATGGCAACACCGCTGGCGCCACCTCCGATTTCATGGGCGCGTACAACAAGATTTACGTGGCCTCCAACTTCACCGCGGTCGTGCACGACACCATTGGCGCGGACAAGCAGCTCGCCCAACAGCAGGCATTCCAAAGCGTTCAGAATCTTTCCTACACGCCTAGCAACGACGATCAACTGGCTCAGCAGATTGATGCGTTGACCGCCGATCTTGACGCCACGGCCCAGCAGCTCGACGCCAACGCCGATCTCGCCAAGCCGAAGGCGTACGCCGAAGCGCTGCAGGCGCAGCTGGCCAAAGAGCGCAAGGAGCTCGACGCCAAGAAAAAGAAGAACCCGGGCAAGGGCAATCGTTCATGGACCGACGTGGCCAACGAAATGACCCCGATTCTCGACAATGCATACAAAGCTTACGAAAAGGGTGATGGTGCCAAGGGCGCCACGCTCGTGAACAACGCGTACTACCAGTATTACGAGAAGCTCGGCTTCGAAAAGAACGTGATGAACGCCATCAGCGGCAACCGCGTCTCGCAGGTGGAATACCAGTTCAAGATGTGCCGCAAGTCCATGAACGCCGGCGCATCCCTGAAAGACACCAAGAAGCTGATCGACGACCTCAAGGCCATGCTGATCAAGGACGCCGGCATTCTTGACGGTGGTGCCGCCGATAAGGAAGACGGTTTCACCAAGCTGGTCACCAGCTCCTCCGGCCAGGCGTTCCTCGTGCTTATCCGTGAGGGTCTTGAAGCTCTGCTGGTGGTTGCAGCCATCGTCGCCTACTTGGTCAAGTCCGATAACAAGCGCTTCGTCAAGTGGATTTACTTGGGTGTGCTCGTCGGTCTGCTCGGCGCCGGCTTGGTGGCTGTGATCTTCGTGTTCGCCTTCGGCGGCTCCGGCCCGATTCAGGAGATCATGGAAGGCACCTGCGCACTGATCGCCATGGGCATGCTGCTGTGGACGAGTAACTGGATGCTGAACAAGTCCAGCGTGGAAGCGTGGAACCGTTACATTCGCAAGAAGACCGAGGCTGCTGTGGCTGATGCCGAAGCCGCCGCAAGTGCCGACAACGTGACGTTGAAAACCGTGGTCTCGCTGGCTATGCTGAGCTTCCTCGCCGTGTTCCGTGAAGGCGCTGAAACCGTGATCTTCTACGAGTCCATCTACACGATGAGCCGCGATACTCGCGGTATGTGGATCGGTGGTCTGACCGCCGCGGTGGTGCTTGTCGGCATCTTCCTGCTCTTCCGCTTCACCTCCGTGAAGATTCCGATTGGTCCGTTCTTCCTGGTCACTTCGATTCTGATGTCTGTGCTGGTGGTGGTGTTCGCCGGCGGCGGCGTCCACTCGCTGATCGAGGGCGACTTGCTGCCCGCCTTCTACCTGAACGGTGTGCCGACGAACGATTGGCTTGGCCTCTACCCGTACGTCGAATGCCTAGTGGCGCAGGCCATCGCAGCCGTTGCGGTTATCGCGCTGTTCGTGGTCGGCTTCATCAAGCAGCGCAAGCTGAAGGCGCAGGCTACTGCCGAGGTCCCGGCCGTGAAGGCGTAGCCCGTCTAGCTCGTCCGTTTCCTCCCATAACTGCAGACAACTGACAGACTTGCGGCACGGCCTCGGATCGATGCCAATTCCTCCAGCCCACGCCGCACTTATCTCATAACTGAATAATTGCAATTATCTAAGCGTGAATCCTAATTCACCAGAGATAGAGAAAAGGAATAACAATGATGAAGAACAAGAAACTGGCCGCTCTGCTCGGCCTGCTGCTCGCCGGTTCCATGACCGTGTCCATGGCTGCCTGCGGTTCCACCAACTCCGCATCCGACACTAAGGCTGACTCCTCCTCCCAGTCTTCCGACTCCTCTTCCTCCGATTCTTCCTCCGATTCCGGCGCCGGTTTCGAAGAGGTTCCGGTTGGCCCGTCCGGTACTGCTGAAGAGCAGGATCAGGACGCCGGCCCGCTGACCGTGGGCGCTGTGTACTTCCAGCCGATCGATATGGAGCCGTCTTCCATGGGCCTGAAGGCTGCTGACGCTTCCTTCCACCTCGAGGCCGACATCCATGCCAACCAGAAGGGCACCGAGCTCGGCTACGGCAAGGGCGACTTCGTGCCGGATCTGACCGTGAACTACACCATCATCGATAAGTCCACCGGCAAGGAAGTCGAGGGCGGCACCGCCACCTCCGGTACCTTCATGCAGATGAACGCTTCCGATGGCCCGCACTACGGCGCCAACGTCAAGCTCGACAAGGCTGGCACCTACCAGCTGAAGCTCTCCATCGAATCCCCGGCCTCCAAGGGTTGGATGCTGCACGTTGACCCGGAGACCGGCGTCAAGGGCCACTTCTGGACCGAGCCGATCGAGGTCACCTTCGACAACTGGGATTACACTCCTCGCCAGTGGTGATTGACTAAGCAGAAAGCCCCCTCGTCAGAGGGGGCTTTACGCCGCTTTAGGGAGATAATTCTTAGGACGGTCTAAAACTCCCCTCAGTCCGCTTCGCGGACAGCTCCCCTCAGAGAGGGGAGCCTAAGGTGAACAGAGAAAGGACGCGAATGCTTGAACAATTCGTGGCAGTGATGCCGGGCACTTTGGCCCCCGCATTGCTGGTGATGAGCCTGAGCGTGATGCTCACGGTCGGCGAGGGGCGAGATAAGCCGATAAGCTCGCATTGGCGTCTCATCGGCCTGATCGTCGGTCTGATCGCCGCCATCGTATTCGCCGGCCTGCGCGCCTCGGCCGTGATCAATCAGCGCACGTTCGTCAACTACCCGGTGTTGTGGTGCGCGATCATTGCCGACATCCTGACCATCGTCGTGGTGGTGCTCGCACGCCGCATCACCACCAATTGGCAGCAGCACAAGGTGTTCATGCACATCGCTAACGCCGTGGCCGCCATCGACATCGCACTCACCCTGTTCTACGCGCTGCCGGACGTGATTCTGCAGCTCACCATCTGGGTGGAACCAGGGGAGACCGCATTCACTTCGGCCATGCTGCTGCGCGCTCTTGGTTTCCTGCTTGGCGTGGCCATGTCCATTATTGTGGCCGCCATCTTCCGCACGATGCGCACCACTGCCGTGCGCTGGGCGTTCACCGTGGCCGTCGCGGCCATGATGGTGATTCTGCTGATTCAACACTTCACTGGTCTTGCCCAGATTCTGCAGGCGCGAGGCTTCCCGATGAACCATACGATGTTCGTGGCGCTGGCTTGGTCCATCAACCAGAACTCCACGATGATTATGGCGCAGGCGCTGGTGTTCCTGATTCCCGCCGTGGCCTCCATCGTGGCCGGTTTCCGTATGAAAACCCATGATGTGCCGGGAGCCAACGAGGCCACGTTGCGCCGGCATAAGGTATTCCGCCGCCACGCCATCGCCGCTGCCGTGTGGAGCCTTATCGCAGCCATCGGCGTCACAGCAACCCTGACCGTGGGCGTTGCCGCGACCCATCAGACCATCACCCTTTCGCCGCCGGAAGCCTACTCGCTCAAGGACGGCGTGGCCACCATCCCCTTCAGCCAGGTCGAGGACGGCCACCTGCACCGCTTCGAATACAAGGCCAAGGACGGCACCGTCATGCGCTTCATCATCATCCGAAAGAACGGTGGCGCGTACGGCATCGGCCTGGACGCCTGCGAGAACTGCGGCGACGCTGGCTACTACGAGAAGGACGGCAAGATCATCTGCAAGAAGTGCGAGGTGGCCATCAACCTGGCGACCATCGGCTTCAAGGGTGGCTGCAACCCGATACCATTCCCGTACAAGACCGGCCACGGCAAGATCACCATTCAAACTACGGATCTGGACGCGCTGAGCGCCCACTTCCGGTGAGTCAGGCAGGAGACAAGAATCATGTTCTTTCTGCGCATGATTACTCGCTCGTTCACCCGACAGCTGCGCCGGCGCCTGCTTATCGCGCTGACCGTATGCCTGTCGGCGACCGTGTCCGTATCGATGCTGGGCGTCGTGTTCGACGTGGGCGACAAGCTCAACGCCGAGCTGTCCACCTACGGTTCGAACATCACCGTGCAGCCCAAGGCGGATGCGGTCGTTTCCGACCTGTACAACACCGAGTCGGGCGGCGCGACGTCCACCAGCGACCCGACCGCTTTTCTGAAGGAGTCGGACGCGGCCAAGATCAAGACGATCTTCTGGTCGTTCAACATCACCAGCTTCGCGCCGCAGCTCAACATCCACGCCACGGTGAACGGTACCAACGTGCCGGTCGTCGGCACGTGGTTCAACAAGAACCTCAAGATCTCCACCGGCGAGACTACCGTCGTGGGCGTGGAAGGCATGCGCTCGTGGTGGCAGCTGGACGGCAAGTGGCCCAAAGACGATTCCGACCAGGGCGTGATCGGCAAGACGCTGGCCTCCGAACTCGGCGTGACCACCGGCGACACCATCACCCTCAACAAAACCACCGCCTCAGGCAAGAAGAACGAGCAGAAAATCAAGCTCACCGGTGTCTACGATTCCGGCGACGAGGACAACGGCTCGCTCTACATCGCCTCCTCCACGGCCCAGGTACTCGCCGACCTGCCCGATTCGGTCGACAAAATCGAGGTCAAGGCCCTGACCACGCCGGAGAACGACCTGGCCCGTAAGGCCGCCGCGAACCCGGCCGCGCTGAGCCAGGAGGAATGGGAGACCTGGTACTGCACCGCCTACCCGAGCTCGATCGCCTATCAGATCGAAGAGGTGATTCCGGGCGCGGTGGCCAAGCAGGTGCGTCAGGTGGCCGCGTTGCAGGGCAATGTGCTGCAAAAGACGCAGGCCGTGATGATTCTGATGACCGTGCTGAGCCTGATCGCCGCAGCCGTGGCCGTGGCCAACCTGATGGTCGCCTCGATCGGCGAACGGTCGGGCGAGCTGGCGTTGCTCAAGGCGCTCGGTGCCACCGATGCCGCGGTATCCCGCCTGATGCTGGCCGAAACGGCGGCAATCTCGCTGCTGGGCGCGATTGTGGGCGCGCTGCTCGGTTCCGGCGTGGCCCAGCTGATAGGCCGGGTGGTGTTCGGTTCCGGCATTACGATGCGGCCGATGGTGTTCGTGCTGGTGTTCGTGCTGCTGGCTGTCACCGTGCTGCTGGCGTCCGCCTCATCGATTCGTTCGATTCTGAATCTCAAGCCCGCGGAGGTGCTCCATGGTCGCTGAGTTTATCTACGTAGGTGTGGAAGGAGGGAACCGATGACCAACACCGGTATGTTCTTCAGAATGCTGTTCAGCGCCGTGTTCCGTCGGCGTTCGCGCGCGGTGATGGCTGTGGTGGCGTCGCTGGTCGGCGCAGCCACACTGTTCTGTCTGGCGATGATCTGCCTCGCTGTGCCGCAGCAGATGAACGAGGAGATGCGTGCGTACGGCGCGAACCTGATTGTCACGCCCACCGAATCGACCAATGCTGACGGCAAGGCCGGCATCGACAAGGCGATGGTGCAGCACACCACTGAAATGGTCAAGGCCAAGGGTTCCGCGAAATACGCCACCTACCGCTACGAGAACGTGCGCGTCAACGCCTCGCCGTACGTGATGGCCGGCGTGAATGCGGCGCAGGTCAAGAACCTCAACCATCACTGGGTGGTCGACGGCTCGTGGCCGACCGACGGCAAGGTGCTGGTCGGACGCGACATCGCCGACGCCATCGGCCTGAGAATCGGCTCCGCCATCACCATCGGCTACCGTGCATCCGATAACGCCAGCACCAACGGCACTTCGTCGAACTCCTCGATCGACCAGCAAACCAAAGACGGCCGTGTCTCCAGTGACATCATGGACACCTCCGGTACCGAATTCCGCGTGGCCGGCATCGTGGACACCGGCGGCAGCGAAGACTCGATCATCTACGCCACCAACGCCGACGTCAACAAGCTCACCGGCATCACGCGCGGCGTGGACGTCATCGAGTATTCGGCCGGCGCCAGCGACCTCGCAGGCCTGGTGTCCAGCATCAACGACATGACCTCCATGCACGTCAAGGCACAGCAGGTCACCAAGATCACCGCCTCCGACACCCGCATCATCACCATGCTGCAGACGCTGTTCTGGATCGTCTCGCTGGTGGTGCTGGTGCTGACGCTCGTCGGCGTCGGCACCACAATCAGCTCGATCGTCTCGCAGCGACGCAACGAGATTGGCCTGCGCAAGGCCCTCGGTGCTAGCTCGCGTGCCATCGGCACCGAGTTCTACATCGAATCGTCGCTCTACGGCCTGATTGGCGGCCTCATCGGCACCGCAATCGGCTACGGACTCGCCAGTTGGCTGTGCGTGGCGGTGTTCGAACGCTCCATCGTATTCAACTGGTGGCTGGCCCTGATTTCCGTGCTGTTCAGCGCGCTGGTCGCCATCGTCGCCTCCATCCCGCCCGTCCACCGCGCCACCCGCATCGACCCCGCCGTCGTGCTTCGCGAAGAATAAAGAAAGAGAAACGTCATGCTACTTGAACTCGACCACATCTCGAAGATCTACGGCGACCTGCGTGCCGTGGACGACCTCAATCTGACCGTGCCGGAAGGCGAATGGCTCGCCATCGTCGGCTCCTCCGGCTCAGGCAAGACCACGCTGATGAACATGATTGGCTGCATGGACACGCCCTCCAAGGGCTCCGTGAAGCTGGAAGGCCGCAAGCTGGAGGACCTGAACGCCACGCAGCTGGCCGACGTGCGCAAGAACCTCATCGGACTGGTGTTCCAGAAGTTCTATCTGGTGCCGCACCTGACCGCCGTGGAAAACGTGATGGTGGCCCAGTACTACCATTCGGTGGTCGATGAGAAGCAGGCCATGGAGGCGCTGGAAAAGGTCGGCCTGAAGGACCGCGCCCACCACCTGCCCGGCCAGCTCTCCGGCGGCGAGCAGCAGCGCGTGTGCGTGGCCCGCGCGCTGATCAACGACCCGAAGCTGATTCTGGCCGATGAGCCCACCGGCAACCTCGACGAGAAGAACGAGAAAATCGTGCTCGACCTGTTCCGCAAGCTGCACGAGCAGGGCACCACGATTATCGTGGTCACCCACGATGCGCTGGTCGCCAGCTGCGCGCAGCGCGAGATCATGCTCAACCATGGCGTGCTCGTCGGTGAGAAGTGGAATGACGAGGATGCGCGCAAGGCCTACGAGGCGGCCGGCGGCAAGCCCGCCTCCACGGGTGCACAGGTCGAGGGCGCGCAGAACGGCGAGACCGCCATTGGTTTCACTGACCCCACCAAGGCCGCGAAAACCGGCGGCGAGGAGTAGGGCCGTCAGGGGCATCGAGCAGTATGTGAGGAATACATGGCAAGCTGATGGTCTCTCCCCCAGTCAGCTTCGCTGACAGCCCCCTCGTCAGAGGGGGGCTTAAGGAGCGTGAATATGACCGAAAAGAGTACGTTGAAGAAATCCGCGACATTGGCGGCGGCCGGACTGGTCGTGGCTGGCGCGCTGCTGGCCGGATGCGGCGAATCCAAGGCCGCGCCGATGGACGATGCGTACGCCGGCAACTCGGGCGAGACCGAGAAGTCGCAGGAAGAGCAGTCGCAATCCCAGTCGAACGGCTCCGATAGCTCCGACGGCTCCGATTCCAGCTCGTCGCACAACGACCCGTCCACCACCACGTCCGACAAGAAGGACACCGGCAACTACAAGGACGGCAACTACTCGATCAACGGCCAGTACGGCCCGGTAGGCGAGGATTCCATCGACGTCCATCTGACCATCAAGGACGGCAACGTCGAGACCGTCAATATCATTGGGCACCCGTTCACCACGATTTCCAAGAACCATCAGGACGACTTCGCCAAAGCCATTAACGGCGTGGTGGACGGCAAACCTCTGAAGGGTCTCAAAGTGGACAAGGTCGCCGGCGCCAGCTGGACCTCCGACGCCTTCAACAAAGCCCTCGAAGTCGCCCGCCAGGAGGCTTCGATTCAGGAGTAAGACCGCTACTTCAGCAATGCTGGCCACAGCAGATCGGCCATGCGCGAGGCCCAGGCGGTGTCGTCGTCCATTGCTTTGCCCTCGATGGCCTCATACGCCATCAAAGATCCGATAATCGTGGACAACAGCAACTTCTCGTCAACGTCCTCGCGAAACACGCCCTGCGCGACTCCCTGCTTGAGGAACGCCCCCACACGCTCCAGCCACGGGGTCACCACTTGGTCGACGATGTGCTGGAAGAACTCGGCCTCGCTGGACAATACAATGCCCACGCGCTTGACGTCGATGTCGTTGTCGCGCACCCAATCGACCAATCGCTGCAATAGTTGCGTGAAATGCTCACGCGTGGGGCTGGGCACTGGGTCGGAATCCGGGATGGCCAGATACATCGCGCTGATCTCGTGCAGCAGCTCGTCGGCATTATGATATCGGCGGTAAATCGTGGTTTTGGCCACACCGGAGCGCCGGGCCACCTCCTCGATGGTCACGCCGCTGATGCCGCGGTCCACCGCAATCTGCAGCGTGGCTCGCATGAGCTTGCGATCCGTCGCCTCGCGCGTGCGCTCACCGCGCGGTGTCGCCGTCGTGTCTGTCATCTCCGTCATCTCTTCTCTTCGAAATATGCTCCCGTACGCTCCCGCTGGCGAGAGCTGGCTGGCAAAGCCAGACTGAGGGTGGTAAGTCCATGCCGTTTGTAGGCAACTCCCGGATAATACCTACTAGCTCAGCACTTTAGTGCTCTCGACTTGGGCTACATACCACTGGTTGAACCGCACCAGTGGCTTCCTGAGCAACAGCCCAAGCAACAGTAGCGGCGGCACGAATGCCAGCAGCATTCCGGCGGCCCGCCAGTAATCCATGTCGTAGATGCCGGCGATGGCCGCACGCATCATCGTCACCGCATGGGTGAGCGGCAAGAGCGGACTGACTTTGGCGATGAAGTCGGGCAACATCTGCACCGGGTAGGCAGCGTTCGCACCCGAAATCTGCACGATGAGCATAAGCACGCCGATTGCCTTACCCACATTGCCGAAACTCACCACCATCGTATAGGTGAAGAACGAGAACACCAGCGAGGCCAGCCATCCAGACAACATAAACAGCAGCGGATGCACGGCCTGCACGCGCAGGAACAGCAAATCGCCACCGAGCGACACCGTGGATTGCAGCAGCGCAATCAGCGCGAACACCCCGTAATGCCCAAGGAAGAGCCGATGCGGCCGCGGATCGCCCAATGCTTTGCGCGTCCGGCGAGACACGGTGGTTTTCAGCGTCACCACCATCAGCAGCGCGCCCACCCACAGCGGCAGCAGCGTGTAGAACGGTGCCATCGACGAACCGAAATTCGCCACCGGGAATACGGCCTTGCGCCTGAGCTGCACCGGTGCGGCCAACGTACTGGCCAGCGTTTCGGGATCATTGCCCAGCACCTCTTTGACCATGCCCATATCGCCACTGTTTAGTGCGTCGCTCAGTGTGCTGTTGAACGAAGCCAGTTCGGCGCCGGCGGAACGCAGTTTGCCGGACACCTTGTCCAAGGTAGTGCGAGCGTCGCTGAGCATATCGCTGGCGTCGTCGGAAGTCCCTTTCAGGTCGCCGAGCGTGGAGTCCAACTGGGTGGCGCCGGAACTCAGTATGCCGGAGGCGTCAGCGACGGTGGACGACAGGGAGTCGATTTGCGGTTTCACCGTGGCCGAGAAATCTGACTTGATATTGGCAATACTGTTCTGCGCTTGATCAGCCAGATTCTTGACCTGCGCATGCTGATCCTGCGCGTCCTGATTGCCTTGGCGAATATCGGTCGCCGCCGTATTCAGCGCTTGCCGCAGCCTGTTTTGTCGTGCGATTGAACGGTCAATCGCCGTGATGATGGATGAGTCGTTGCCCAGTATGCCGGCCAACGTGTTGCGAATTTCAGTGTATTTCTCCGTCTGCTTGCCAATGGCCGTGGCTTGACGGTCCAATTCGTCGGCGACCGTGGTGGCACCATCATTCGCGTCGGAATACAGCTTGTCTATGGAATCGGACACCGCGCCGAAACTGGAGGCGCTCGCGTCCAGTGCGCTGCTCATCGCGTCAGCGGTGGTGCCCAGGGCTCCGGCCACGTCGGTGACTTCCTGTTTGGCGCTGGCAAGATCCTTGCCGCCTTGTTTGGCGGCAGAGGAAACCTGAGTGATTAGTGAGTTCGAGGTGTCGAGCAAGGCGCCGGCCGTATCGGTCAATGCGCTGTATGTGCCAAGCAGATCCGCAGTATCGTCAAGCTGTGTGGCGAAATTGGCGATGTTGGCGTTGAAGGTATTCAGTTGCTCTTTGGCCTCGGGCTTGGACAGCTGATCGGCCAGCGAAGACGCGATTTCCAGCCCGGCCGAAGTGATGGTCTTAGCGAACGTGGTGTTGATTTCCGCCGCAACCTCATCCGTGCCCTCGTTGAGCAGATTCGGTGCCAGCGCGTTCTTCTTCTCGTTGCGGTAATAGGTCAGTTCGGCATGCTGCACGTCGTCGGAGAAGAAGGTCATCATGTCTTTGCTGAACGACTTCGGAATTACGATGGCCGCGTAGTATTTGCCGGATCGTGCGCCCTCGACGGCATCGGCTTTGGACGTGATCGTCCAATCGAGCTGACTGTTGGCGCGCAGCGCGTTCACCACCTGATCGCCGACCGTGACTTTCACCGGGATCAGGTCGGAACGATACCCCTCATCCACATTCGCCACCGCGAATTTCAGGTTCTTCATATTCGAGAACGGGTCCCAGCATGCGGCCACGTTGAACCAGGTGAACAGGCCGGGAATCATCACCAAGCCGATCACGATGATGATGGAGACCACGTTGCTGGTCAGGCGTTTGATGTCGCCGGTAAACAGTTTCCACATGGTGTTCATCGTGCGTGCCTGCCTTCCTTGGTCGGCGGAATAGTGGGGATGATTGCGGTAACAGCGGCGCTCGGGTCCGCTTCTTCGTGGCGTTCGGCGGAGGTGTCGCGACGCTTGGCCTTATGCCCGTACAGCATGGCGCGGATCGACTCGTCGGAGAGGCTGCCGAGCTCGGTTTGGCGGCGGATGGAATCGCGCATGAATTCCACGACCATCAGGAAGCCCATGATGATGAGCACCCATGCCAGCCATGTGCCCATGACTACGATTTTCTCGCTGGTGGTCAGCGCAAACACGATAATGAGCGCGGCCGGCACCACGAATCCGGCAATAAGCGCACCCAGCAGCAGCCGGGGATAACGGTAGGCGAATTTGGCGGCCCGACGTTCGATGGCATGACGGTATTCGTCGTGGTCGGCCAGTGCTGCAATGGCCTGAGTGACACGGTATTCGCTGCCGGGCAGATGCACCGGCTCGCCGATAATCATGTCGCTTTCCTTGATTTCCCGCGCGAACAGGCGGTTGAGATTGGCCAGTTTCGGCCGGGCGCCGAGGCCAAGCGCAAAGGCCAGAACCACGAAAACCAGCAATTTGCCGATATAGGCGAACCAGAGGCCGTCGTAGAAGCCGCCGATGGTTTCACGCATCGCGTCAATCGAATAGGTGAACGGCAGCAGCGGGTAGATGGCGCGGAAGAACGCGGGCATCATTTCAATCGGGTACAGGCCGGAGGCGCCCGGCACCTGCAGAATGACCAGCGCCACGCATACGCCTTTGCCCACGTGCATGAACGT
>ERZ1673698.1529-NODE-1529-length-21325-cov-18.843959_pt1 | contig 21325 bp, 15 predicted proteins | sample MGYA00580228_ERZ1673698 | MGnify/ENA primary metagenome ERZ1673698 (study PRJEB41218, sample SAMN15661768) | gut metagenome | host: Homo sapiens | place: Canada: London | collected 2015-08-20/2019-03-30 | study: EMG produced TPA metagenomics assembly of... | reverse complement strand
TGGGCGAACGGTTGGCTTTTACTTTTGCCCTTACAGGGCGTAGGGAATGGGGACAATGGCACCCAGGGCGTTGCCCTGGGCTAGGGACTTGTTGGGCTTTCAGCCCGCACAGGGCCGTAGACAAGGCTTTTTCCGCACAATCTCCCCCCGCTTGATATTTCAATTTTGAACACCCAACCTTATAGGTAGGGAGTAAATATAACGTTCTTCGCGGCATCACGTCTTATAACGTTTTTCGCGATGTATCCGTGGCCCTCACTTTGCGAGCAAAGTGAGCTACAATGCTGCGCCCCCTGCTTCGCTATGCAAATTTGTGTGATTTTTTTCTCGTATATTTCCCTGGTAATTTCAAAGTTTTGTGTAATATTGCAGGTGAAAAGTGATTAAATCTATTACGCCTTTTTCATCTATCCGAATTACAAGCATTATATCTATAGCTCCATGAAGCAATCTCGTATTTTGATGCTGGCCGCTTTGGCCGCCATCACAACGGCAACAAGCATTGTTTCAGGTCAGGTGAAAGTAGACCTCAAGAAATTCCCGGAGTATTCTCCACGCGTGAAGGTCGACAAGCACCTCGTTGCCAAACCAGATGTCAAGCGTCCCGACTATGTCAACAACGCTGAGTCAATTTATTTCCCGCCCATCATCAGTCAGGTGAGCAATTCCTGCGGTTCCGCCGCCGGCATTTATTATATGTTCGGCTACGAGATAAACCGCTATCGTGGCGTGAGCGGCAAATTGCCCGAAAACCAATATCCAACCCATTTCACCTAGCTTCACGCCATGTCAAGTTATGAGTATAAGGAAAAAATCGCTATGGCTAACGGCATCCCCAACAATCCCACCTACGGCGGTCAAATCTATTCCAGCCTCTTCGGCATGCAGGAATGTTCCGACAACGACTTTGGTTGGATGCAGGGTTACGACAAATGGTATTCAGCCATGTTCAACCGCCTGGAGAGCGACGCCTTCTTTCCGCAGAGCGTGAAGACCGAAGAAGGTCGTGAAGCCGTGAAGCAATGGCTTTGGAACCACGGCGGCAATCCCGACTATCCCGGAGGCGGCATTTGTAACGTCGATGTGGCCAGTAAGATGACCATCGGTAAAATTCCCGCTTCCTTGGAAAACTACAAGTTGGGTGTCACAGGCAAGAAATACGTGGCCAGATGGGGCGATACGTTCGATCACGAGCTGACCCTCGTTGGCTATGACGACCGCATAGAGTTTGACCTCGACGGCAACGCTGTTATCGGAGAAAAAGACAAAGACGAGGTGGGAGCCTGGATTCTTGTCAACTCCTGGGGCGGCAACTGGGCCAACAAGGGCTTCATCTATTGTCCGTATAAAAATGCCGTGGTCACTTCCGCTGGCGACGACTATTATGTGCCGCAAATCTATTACGTGCGTCGCAACTATCGTCCGTTGCGCACCATGCGCATCAAGATGGACTATTCGAAGCGCAGCGAACTGCGTCTGAGCGCCGGTATCTCGGAAGACCTCAACGCCACGACGCCGCAGAAGACCACCTACTTCGAAATGTTTAAATACTCTGGCAACGGCGACAGCAGCAAAGATGCTGAGACCCCGATGCTCGGACGTTGGGCCGACGGCATGCACTACGAGCCGATGGAGTTTGGTTACGACTTGACCGACCTCTCCTCTTCTCTTCGTTCAACACCCGTAAGCCCCTGAAATATTTCTTCATCATCGAGAGCAAGGCAACAGCCGATGGCGTGGGACACGTTTACGACTGCTCCGTCATCGATTACGAGCTCGACTCGTTGGGCATCGAAACCCTCTTCCCCATCGACAAGAGCGGCATCAAGATTGAAAACAAGGGCAAGAAAACCATCATCTCCTTCGTGGTCTCTGGCGAGAACTTCAATGCGCCGCGCAACCTCGTGAAGAATGGCGACAATCTGCAATGGGAAGCTCCCGAGGCTTCGTCCTACAAATTGTCGGGCTATAACGTCTATCGCAACGACACCCTCGTTCAGCAGCTCGATCCCTCCGTGCTGACCTATATACCGCGTGCCGGCCACGATAGCTATCAGGTGTGTGCCGCCTACGCCTACAACGACAAGACCATCCTCTCTTCGCGCATTGACGCCCCGCGTGGTGCGTTCTACGGAAAAGCCGTCGCCACTGGCAACCGCGTGCGCAACTTCATCAATTCTGGTCTCGTTGTCAAAGACCTCTTCAAGGAAAACTATCCGCAGGCCACCATCGAATATTGGCTTCGCCCCAATTCAATGGCCGACTACAACCAGCAAGTGGGCCCAGGATGGGGCAAGGTGCTCATCCACGCCACCAGTTCCGGACAACTCTATGCTGGATGGAGCACTTCCTCGCGCATTGAATCGCCGTCGAGAGCGCTTAAGGCCAGCAAGTGGAACCACATCGCTGTGGTGTTCAACGGTGGCAGTTGCACCGCCTATATCAACGGCGTTAGCATTGGTGAAATCGGTTCGGGCAACAACGGCATTGGCGGTTTCGGCGATTTCAACATCGGTGCCGCCTCCCGCGAAGGTCTCAATGGCCGTTTGGATGAGTTCCGCGTTTGGAGCACTGCCCGCACGCAGCGCGAAATCCAGAGCATGATGTATGCAGAAGTGGCCGACCCGACCAACACGCCGGGCCTCCTCTGCGAAATCAAGATGAACGAAGACAAGGTGCCAACCGATGCCACGGGCCGTTTCAAGGTGGAAAAACTGGAAGGTTCGCAAAACTCCATGGTCGACAACACGGTGCTCAAAGACAAGCGCGTCTTGGCCGCCAGCTTCACGTTGCCTGAAAATATCACAACGGGCATGGCCGTGACCCCAATCAACACCTCGTCGGCCAATGTCATCAGTAGCACTTGGACCATCGACGGCAAGCAGACATTGAAGATGGATGCGCCCACCGTCATTTTCTCCGAAGCAGGAGAACACACCATCACCCTCGAAGTGGCCGACATGAGCGGAAAGACCATGAAGGAGGAGAAAACCTTCACCGTGGCCGCCCAGGCAAAGCCCGATGCTTTGTTTACGTCGGTTGGCGATGTGGCCGTTGGCAAGCGCATCAGCTTCATTAATGCCACCATGCCTTACGAAGGATGTTCCTACGAATGGAGCATGCCGGGAAGCACGCAGGAGAAGGCCACGACCGTCAATGCCGCCACTTCCTACGAAAAGCCTGGCACCTACACCGTGACCTTGAAGGCCACCAATGCTGCTGGCACGAGCACCTACGACATGCAAATCGTCGTGTCGAGCAAGGTGCCGACACCTGAATTTGAAGTGACGCCGCGCGTCATCCTCAAGGGCGAGACCGCCCAGCTCCAGGATGGCAGTAGCGACCAGCCTGCCGCATGGGATTGGACCGTCAGCAATGCCGACCACCATCTCAGCTTCAGCGGCCAGACGCCGGAAGTGAAACTTCTGGATGCGGGTGTCTACAATGTGACCCTCGAAGCTTCCAATGCCCTCGGCAGCAAGAGCATCACCAAGCCGCGTGCCATCGTGGTATGCAATGCCGATGCCGAAAACGGATTGAAATTCCGTGGCGGCGATGAGCAGGTGAGCTTCAATAATCCGATCGACTTGAGCGTTAGCAAGGGCTTTACCATCGACTGGTGGATGTATGCCCAAAACGCTTCTGGCAATTCCCAGCACATCGGTGGAACGGCCGCCAACTTCCAGATCACGACCAATGCCGAAGGCGCTTTGGTGGTGACGATGAAGAACCAGGCATTCGCCACAGCCAGCAATTTCGTGACGGCATCCGAATGGCACCACTATGCTGTCTGCTTTGAAAACGGCGACCTCCGCGTCTATAAAGACGGCAAATTGGCCAACACGTTCCACACGTCGTTTGCCGACGACCTTCCCGCCATGCCGACCAAGATGAGCCTTGGCAACTCTGCCGCTCCGATGAGCGGTGTGGTCGATGAGTTCCGCGTATGGAACAAGGCGCTCAGCGCTGAGGCTGTCAAAGCCTATGCCAATGCCCCGATTGCCGATGTCGCCAAAGCAATGGCCGACGACAAATTGGCCCTCTACTACGACTTCAACCAGTCGTCGGGCAATGTCAACGATCGCACTTCCAACGCCAACCTCGGCATCCGTTCTGGTTTCGGTCCTGACGGCGACGCCTGGCCTTCATCTCTCGGCGTGTTCAGCCTCTCCAACGCCCAGCGTCTGGACATAACGGCCGAACATCTGACCAACTATGCCGCTCCGTTCCTCCACGCCGACAAGGCCATTTCGAACGAAACGGGTATGGAACATCTCGTGGCGCTCTTGACCAAGAATGCCAAGTCGGGCTGGAATGTTGAAAATGCCACCGTCGACGGCGGCGTGTCAACAACGGTGGCTGTCGACACCGACAAGGACGACATGATGACGCTCTGGACAGCGAAGGGCAACTTCTCATCGCGCGTCACCAACCATAAGCTCTATCAGACCGTCACACTTCCTGCCGGCCATTATGTCTTTGGCTTTGAATATGGCGAAGGCGACGTTGACGATGCTTCACACATCGTTGTGGCCAAAGGCACGGGCTTGCCCAACAAGGAAGACCTCGGTTCGCAGGCCCTGGCCTATACGCTGACCAAGAATGGCGAACTCGCCTTTGACTTGGACGACCAGACGGAAGTGAGCCTGGGCATCGTGTTCAACACCAGTGGCGAAAAGGCACAATACGTCAAGCGCTTCTTCATCGAGCGCAAGATCACCAACCAGGCCGGTGACGTGACGGGCATCGAACTGCCAACGGCCGACGGCAGCAATGCCGTTGAAGTGACGGCTCAGTTGGGCGGCGTGAACCTCACGGCAGCCAACGGCGCACTCGTGCGCATCGTGAGTGCTTCAGGCATCACGTTCTACAACGCTTATGTGAAAGGCACGCGCTTCGTTGCCTTGCCGAAGGGCATCTACCTCGTCAACGGACAAAAGGTGTTGGTGCCGTAACGACATTCTGCGCAGTTTCTCGCTGCGACTGATATATATAAAGGTGTACATCGGAATTTTCTGGTGTACACCTTTTTTCTAAGTAGCGTCTTTCTCGTTTCAGTCCCTATACTTTTTAGCGAACGCGGGCCGAGGCACGACCGAACGTGGGACGAAACGCAATCGAACGCAGGGCGAGACGCGATCGAATGCAGGAGGGCGTTCGCTAAAAAGTAGTAAGATGGCAGGGCCGACGCATTATCGTCTGTTGCGGCGCCAGCATTGTAGCTCACTTTGCTCGCAAAGTGAGGGCCACGAACACGTAGCGAATATGGCCAGCGCTCAGAGCCGTGACTTTGTTGGATTTTCAGCCCGTGCTTGGCCGCCGCAATACCCTTTCCCTCCTTTGCAACCCAGTTGCAAAAAGGTGTCCGTAACTTTGCAGAAAAATAAAACCAACCTGTTATGGAAAAAGAAGAAAAAAGCATGTGCGGATGTGGAGAACACCACGCACAGGAAGATAAAGAAAACGGCTGCTGCGTAGGCCATTGCGCACATGAAGAAGAACACGACCACCATGAAACCCTCCACGGTTGTGGCTGTCACTGCCACAAAACCCCTGCCGGGCATTCCGCTCATAATCACGGGAAGTCACAAGGGCATTGCCATTGCCATCACCATCATGGAAGCGGGCGCGGGAAGGTCCTCCAGATTGTCCTGTCGGCATTGTTGCTCGTTGGCGCCGTCGTGGTAGAGAAAAATTGCGCCTTGTCGGTGTGGCAGTTACTCCTTATATATATGGTGCCATATTTGCTCGCTGGCTACGCCACCCTCAAAGAAGCTGCCGAAGGCATTGCCAGAGGCGACCTCTTCAACGAGAATTTTCTGATGGCCCTCGCCACCGTCGGCGCCCTGTGCATCGGTTTCTTTCCCGGTGCCGACACCGAATTTCCAGAGGCCGTCTTCGTGATGCTCTTCTTCCAGATTGGCGAACTCTTTGAAGGCTATGCCGAAGGAAAAAGTCGCGACAGCATCTCCCATCTGATGAACATACGGCCCGATGTTGCCCATGTTGAGCGTGCGGGAACAGTGGAAGATATCAGTCCGGAGAGCGTCAGTGTCGGTAGCATCGTCATTGTCAAGCCCGGCGAAAAAGTACCGCTCGACGGTGTGGTGCTTGAAGGCACCTCCTCCCTTAACACTGTTGCCCTCACGGGCGAAAGTCTGCCACGCGACATCGGCGTCGGCGACGAAGCCGCCTCAGGTTGCGTCAATCTCTCCGGCCTTCTCCGCCTGAAAATCACCAAGGCTTTCGGCGAGAGCACCGTTTCAAAAATCATCCGCCTCGTGGAACATGCCAATGAAAGCAAGTCGCGAAGCGAATCATTCATCACCCGTTTCGCCCGCGTCTACACCCCCATCGTGGTCGTCGCCGCCCTCTTGCTGGCCTTTGTGCCTCCCTTGTTCGTTGGCGATGGTTATTGGTCGGCCTTCCCCCTGTGGCTCCACCGTGCGCTCATCTTCCTGGTCGTCTCCTGTCCGTGTGCCCTCGTCATCAGTGTGCCGCTGACCTTCTTCGGCGGCCTTGGCGGTGCATCGCGACGGGGCATCCTCGTCAAGGGAAGCCGCTATATGGATGCCCTGGCCAATATCGGCACGATGGCCTTCGACAAGACCGGCACCCTCACCCAAGGCGTTTTTGCCGTTGAGGCCGTCCATCCCGAAACGCTCGATGAGAAAGAACTTCTCCATCTGGCCGCCCATGTGGAACACTTCTCCACGCACCCCATCGCCGAAGCCCTCCGCACGGCCTTCCCGCAGGAAGCCACCGACGGTTGCGCAACAACCGACGTTGAAGAACTGGCGGGCTATGGCATCCGCGCTTGCGTCAACGGACACCTCGTTTGCGTGGGAAATACCAAGATGATGGACAAAGTGGGTGCGAAATGGCACAACTGCCACCGCGTTGGCACCATCATCCATGTCGCCGTTGACGGCTGCTATGCTGGACACATCGTCATTAGCGATTGCTTGAAAGACGACAGTGTGGGGGCCGTGGCTGCGCTGAAGCGCCTCGGCGTTGGCAGACTCGTGATGCTGACGGGCGACCGCCGCGAGGTGGCACACGACGTGGCAGGCAAATTGGCGCTCGACGGCTATCATGCCGAACTCCTTCCTGCCGACAAAGTGGCCTGCGTTGAGCAACTTCTCGCCGAGAAGCCAAGCGGCAAGAGCGTGGCCTTCGTTGGCGACGGCATCAACGACGCCCCCGTCCTCAAACTCGCCGATGTCGGCATCGCGATGGGCGGCCTTGGCAGTGATGCAGCCATTGAGGCTGCCGACGTGGTGCTGATGGACGACAAGCCCACGAAGATAGCCACCGCTGTGCGCATTGCCCGCCGCACCATCGGCATCGCCCGCCAGAACGTTGTCTTCGCCATCGGCGTGAAAGTGGCCATTCTCCTGCTCGCCACCGTTGGGCTCGGAACCATGTGGATGGCCGTCTTCGCCGATGTCGGCGTGACGGTGCTCGCCGTGTTTAATGCCATGCGGGCGTTGAAAGGGTAGGGCGTTCTAAATTGAAATATTAAAGATTAGCGGTAGCGCCCTCGCAGCGGAGATTTGCACTGGCCCGCACAATCGTCTGTTGCGGCGCCAGCATTGTAGCTCACTTTGCTCGCAAAGTGAGGGCCACGAACACGTAGCGAACATGACCAACGCTCTGGGGCATGACTTTGTTGGATTTTCAGTGCTTGTCCGCCACAATATTCGCCCCCCTCACTTTGCGAGCAAAGTGAGCTACAGTGCTTCGCCCCAGGCCTCCGCCAAAAGTCCGCGCGGTTCCCCTTGCAGCGATGCCACATTCACCATGTTATTTGGCTCAAAAATGCACAGAGACTTTTCTTGATTTTGAACACCCTACCTTTCAAGGGGAGCTGTTTTTAGGCTCGTTGACAGCAGATGAAAAAAGGGACGCGAAATAAATAAATGATATGTTTGTCTCGCTCAGATTTTTGTGTTAAATTTGAGCCTTGAATTAATTACTGAATTGAGAAATGAGGTTAGAAAAGCGAGTGTGTTAAGTGTTAAATGATGGTGAAATTGTGAGCCTTTTGGCTGTTCATAGCTATGCAAACAAACGAAGGCTATACTTTTTGTCGAACGCGGCACGTTGCACATCCGTTTCTCGTCCCTGATTCGGTCGTCTCTCGTTCCAGATTCGTTCGTCTCTCGACCCAGATTCGGTCGTCTCTCGTCCCTGATTCGCTGACAAGTCTTAGGGCGCGAAGATGAAGGATGCTTGGAAGGATTTCCAGCAGACGGGTTTGACTGGCTCGTGGCGGTGGCTCTTGCGCTTGATGCCGTCAGGACAACGCAAATGGATTTCCGCTGTTGTTCGTTGGAGAGAAATATTAATCAACCCATAAAATATGCAATCATGAAAAGAATATTCGTGGCCGCTTTCGCCTTGTTGGCAATGGCAACAACGGCTTCGGCTCAGAACTATGAAGTGGTGAACGACTCGGTGGCCGCAGAAACGACAGAGAGCGGCACCAGTATTCTCGCCCAACTGATGGACAACGCCATGACGGAAGTACCTGCGGCCTATCCCGGTGGAGCTCGGCAACTCATGGTAGACCTTGCAGCCAATCTGGAATATCCGACAATTGCGATAGAATCGGATTTGCAGGGAAGAGTCCTCTTACAGTTTGTCGTCACGCGCCGGGGGAAAATCGGAGAGGTGAAGGTGCTGAAGAGCCTGTCGCGCGAATGCGACGCAGCAGCCATCAAAGCCGTGAGAAAGCTCAGGACCTTCACGCCAGCGCGACATAAAGGAAGCGTTGTCAGTGTCAAGTACACCCTTCCAGTCACATTCCGCTTGCAGTAATTCTATACCTTTATATACCTATGCCAAAAAGTACATTCTTGCAAGACTTCAAAGCGTTTGCCATGCGTGGCAACGTTGTTGATATGGCCGTTGGCGTTGTTATCGGTACGGCCTTCGGAAAAATCGTGTCGTCCATCGTGTCCGACCTCATCATGCCTCTGATTGGCGTCATCTGTGGCGGCGTGAACTTCACCGACCTCTCCATCACGCTCAAGGAAGCACAGGTGGTGGATGGACAGGAACAGGCCGCCGTGTTGCTCAACTATGGCAACTTCCTGCAGGCCACGTTTGATTTCATCATCATCGCCTTCTCCATCTTCGTCTTCATCCGCCTCATCTCCAAGCTCCATCGCAAGAAACAAGAGGTGCCGGCTCCCGCAGAACCTGCGAAGCCCAGCGAGGAAGTGCAACTGCTCACGGAAATCCGCGACTTGCTGAAGAAGCAGGAAAAATGATGAGCGCGGGCCATCTGCAACAAAATGGGTGCGTAAAATCAAAATGGGTTTTCCCTGCTTTGACATTATAAGGTGATTCTGAACACCTACTTACCTACTTAACAGCCTAATCATTCAAAAACAAACGAAACATCTATGAGGAATTTCTTCAAACATTCGGGGCAACTGTGTGCTCTCGGCGCCTTGCTTCTTTTGGGCGCTCCCGTTTTTCTCTCCTCCTGCAAGGAAGAGATTGACGAGTCGAACTTCGCCATCAAGAAGATGCAGACAGCAGCCGATTATATCGACGAAAACAGTCAGTTCTCTTTGATGAATGCGCTTTTCCGCCGCGTCAGACTGGGTAATGTTGATGGCGCGTCTCCGCTCCACAATATGCTCTCTGCCAGAGGAAACTACACCATCTTCCTGCCAACAAACGAGGCGGTGGAGAAATATATGGCGGAAAATGGCATCGCCTCTATCGACGAGATGAGCGACGACCTCGCCAATACGCTCGCCAAGAGCTGCATCATCGACAATGGCTCAAACAACGCCTACGAAAGTGCGGACCTCCCCAGCAGCGGTGCGCTGCCCATCTCCTGTCTCTCCGACCGTATGCTCTCTTGCTCGCTCGATTCCACATCGACTTTCATCATCAACGGAACGTCGAGAATCATCAAGGGCGACATCGAGGTGTCAAACGGTTTCATCCATGTGGTTGACGGCGTGATCAGTCCGTCGCTCAACACGCTCGACGAGCAAATCGGCGTGGCCGACAACCTCAAGGTGTTCAGCTACTTGCTCACCCATACGGCTTTGTGCGACTCGCTGCACGAGTATCTCGACAAATCGTATGAGAACTCCAGCCGACAAGAGAAAACGCACATGGGCGAGTTTGACTACGTCTATGCACAACACCGCTACATCGGATACACCGCCTTTGTGGAACCCGACAGCATCTACGAGCAGACATTGGGCCTCAAGGTTGAAAAAGACGCTGAGGGCAACCTGACCAATGGCGCCGCTTTCGTGGCCAAACTGAAGGATTATGTGGCCGACGCTTACGGTTCGAACCATATTGATGATTTGAAGCATCCGTACAACCCCATCAACCGTTTCGTGGCCTACCACCTCGTTTACGGACGTATGCCTTTCAACAAACTCGTTTATCACTGCAACGAGTATAACTACAAGTATGGCCAATGGAACGCACCGCAAACCGTCAATATGCCGACCAACGTGTGGGAGTTCTACACCACCATGGGTGCATTCCCCAGTCTGCTGAAAATCACGCAGGTGGGCGACGCTGGATTTGAGCACGACGTTGACCATAAAATCTATCTCAACCGCATCTCGCTCTATGCCGACGGCCCGACGGACGACTATCACGAAACGGGCGTGGTGCCGGGCTATGCGGGCATCATCGTCAACGCCGACAATGGCGACAACGACAACAACGCCCTCAACGGCTATTACCACACCATCAACAAACTTCTGGTCAACGACGAAGGCACGCGCGATGAACTCTACAAGCGCCGCATCCGCATGGACATCGCCGCCACGCTTCCTGAACTGGCTACAAACAACTATCGCGGAAACTACAAAATTGCTTTCGACCCAGGCTATCTCTCGCGCATGATTCGCCAGAGCAGCAGTACGAAGATGGGACACACCCACGCGCAGGGTTCTGGATGGCTGGCCATGTGGGGCGACGAGTTCCGCGTGTTCGGTCTCTACGACTTCATCTATAAGCTTCCGCCCGTTCCGAAAGACGGTACTTACGAAATCCGCCTGGGACTCAGCCACGGTCCGATTAGAGGTATGGCGCAGATTTATTTCGGCGACGATCCCGACCGTCTCGCGCCCGTGGGTCTTCCCTACGATATGCGTCAGATTCCTGGTTCCAACACCCCCAACATCCCTTGGGTGAAGGACGGTGACGACCAGACGGTCAACCGCGAAAACGACAAGAACCTGCGTAACCAAGGCTATATGAAGGCTCCGATGTTCTTCACCTACAGTACGGGACGCGCCGACCAGCCTTTGCGCGAATTTGGCGGCTCATGGTGTGCCATCCGCAAGATTGTCTGCACCGAATATATGAAGGCAGGAAAGACCTATTACCTGCGCTTTAAGTCGGCCTTGAAGAAACTCGATGCCGAGCTGGAGCTCGACTACTTCGAATATGCTTCAACCCCCGTTTACAATGGGGTAGAGCCAGAGGATATTTGGTAAGTTAGAAATAGAAAAAGATTTATTTTGTTTCCCGCTCCGAATCAACAACAGATTCGGGGCGGGATTTTTGCTTGCTTTTTGGGGGGAAATTGGAAAGGCATTTTTGGGGGACTTTTTCGCTGCGTTTGTTATGTTCGCTTTTGAGGGAAAAAACACGGATTTTGGGGATGAAGCCTTGACGATATCACTCCGAAAAACAGGCTTGGCGGCATGAAAACGACAAACTTTTAGTCCTGCGCTTGTAAAAAAAAGCAAATATAAAATATTTTGCCTGTAAAATTTGGCTTACCCCTAACAATTTACTACCTTTGAGAGGTAAAAAAGACCTCAATAGAATCCACAAGATTCTGTTGGGTTAAAATCTTCACTTGACAAATAGTGATAGTCTTTAATTAAAAATCACAAAGTTATTCGTATAAAACCTTATAATCTTCTGACCTATGTGCTACTTAAAATTTGACAAAGCGCAGATGACGAACCTTCAGGACTCCCTCTATAAGGAATTTCTGATCACAAATCGCTCTGGCGCTTACTGTAACACAACATTGGTTGGCTGCAATATCCGTAAGTACCACGGCCTCATGGTCGTTCCAGTTCCCGAACTGGACGACGAAAACCATGTGTTGCTCTCCTCGCTCGACGAAACCATCATTCAGCACGGCGCGGAGTTCAACCTCGGCCTTCATAAATACCAAGGGGAAAATTACAGTCCGAAGGGACACAAGTATATCGTGAGCTTTCAATGGGACAAGGTGCCGACCTGGATTTATCGTATCGGTGGCGTGCTGCTCAAAAAGGAGATGGCATTCTGCACCGACGATTATCAGTTTTATATCCGCTACACGTTGCTCGATGCTCATTCGGCCACCACACTGCGCCTGAAACCGTTCTTGGCCTTCAGAAGTGTGCGCCAGTGGACACACGAAAACTCTGTTGCCAACAGCGGATACACAGAGGTGAAGAATGGTATAAAGATGTGCCTCTATCAGGGTTATCCCGACCTCTTCATGCAGACTAACGTCAAATCGGAATTCCACTATTGCCCCGATTGGTATCGTGGACTCGACTACCCGAAGGAACGCGAACGTGGCTACGACGCTACGGAAGACCTCCTCGTGCCAGGCTATTTCGAGATGCCAATCAAGAAAGGACAGTCTGTTGTGTTCTCGGCTGCGCTCAATGAATTGGCACCGAACCGCTTGGGACACTATATGGAAGAAGAACGCGAAGCGCTCGACGAACGCGACAGCTTCTATCATTGCCTTGTTAACGCCGCACACCAGTTTAATGTCCGCAGAGACGGAAAACACTATATCCTCGCTGGGTATCCTTGGTTTAAGTGCCGTGCACGCGACACGTTTATCTCTATGCCGGGCTTGACGCTTTCCATCGGTGAGAGAGAGCAGTATGAAAAGTATATGGACGCTGCCGCTGAAGCCATTCGCCAGTTTATCAACAAAGAGCCTGTCACGGTGCCTATCTATGAAATCGAGCAACCAGATTCGCTGCTTTGGGCAACGTGGTGCTTGCAGCAGTATCGCAAGAATGTGTCTGCACAAGATTTTCAGGAGAGGTATGGCGAACTGCTCAAGGACATCATGGAATATGTTCGTGGCGGACACCACTCAAATCTCTTCGTTCACGAAAACGGATTGCTCTATTCCAACGGACGCGACCGCGCTGTGACGTGGATGAACTCTATGGCCAACGGACGCCCCATCATTCCGCGCTCAGGATATATCGTTGAGTTTAACGCGCTCTGGTATAACGCCATGAAATTCTACGAGCAGGTGCTCAAAGAGAAGGGCGACGAGACGAGCATGATTCTCGCACAGGATTATGCCGACGAGGCAGAAAAGATGACGACGGCCTTCAAGGAGGTGTTCCTCAACGAACACGGTTATCTGCTCGATTATGTCGATGGCAAGATGATGGACTGGAGCGTACGTCCCAACCAGCTTTTCGCCATCGCGCTCGACTATTCTCCGCTCAGCATGAAGGAACGCAAGGGGGTGCTCGACATCTGCACGAAGGAACTCATGACGCCAAAGGGCATGCGCTCGCTTTCGCCAAACAGCGGCGGATATTCTCCAATGTATGTGGGACGACAGGCCGACCGCGACCAGGCTTACCATCAGGGAACGGGATGGCCTTGGCTCACTGGCTTCTATCTGGAGGCTTATCTGCGCGTTTACAAGATGAGCGGCGTGAACTACATCGAACGCAAGCTCATCGGTTTTGAGGAAGAACTCTTCTATCACTGCATCGGCACCATTCCGGAACTCTTCGACGGCAACCCGCCATTCCACGGACGTGGAGCCATCTCATTTGCCATGAACGTGAGCGGTATTCTCCGGGCCATCCGTTTGATGGAGAAATATCAAATCGCGGAAGATTAAAACAATGTTGTTGCCAGAGATTTTCTCTGGGAATGGCGGAGAGCGGCACGACCAGTGCGGCTCTCGCCAAGCAACTAATCACCATAGCCATGGCGGGGAAGCTTCCGCAAAATATCGCGCGGATAACGTCTCTTTAGTAATGGTTGAAGTTTGTTTTTCACCGTTGCTTACCGTGGCATTAACAGCTAATACCAATTTATGAAAGTATTAATGTTCGGATGGGAGTTCCCTCCTCATATTTTGGGCGGACTCGGAACAGCCAGCTATGGCATCACTGCCGGACTGGCCAAACAACCCGATATGCACATCACTTTTTGTATTCCGAAGCCCTGGGGCGACGAAGACAAGAGTTTCATGAACATCATCGGACTGAGCGAAACACCCATCGTTTGGCGTGACGTTGACTATGACTATGTCAAGCAACGCCTTGGCAACAAAATGACGCCAGAGCAATATTATGCCCTGCGCGACCATATCTATGCCGATTTCTCATACCGTATGACGGATGACTTGGGGTGTATCGAGTTTTCTGGACGCTACCCCGATAATCTCTATGACGAAATCAATAACTATTCCATCGTGGCTGGCGTGATTGCTCGTCAACAGGAATATGACATCATTCACGCACACGACTGGCTGACTTATCCGGCTGGCATTCATGCCAAAAACGTGAGCGGAAAACCGCTCGTGATTCACGTGCATGCCACTGACTTTGACCGCTCAAGAGGTAATGTCAACCCAACGGTTTACAGTATTGAGAAAGACGGTATGGATCATGCCGATTGCATCATGTGTGTGTCTGAATTGACGCGACGCACGGTGATTGAACACTACCACCAGGATCCAGCTAAGTGTATCGCTATGCACAACGCCGTTTATCCGCTCTCCGACGAGGTGAAGCAGATGGTCGCACAGCGCAAACCCCACACGGAGCGTAAGGAACGCGTGGTGACTTTCCTCGGACGTATCACGATGCAGAAGGGACCGGAATATTTCGTTGAGGCGGCCTCGCTCGTGCTGCAACGCACGCGCAATGTGCGCTTCTGTATGGCCGGTTCTGGAGATATGCTTAACGCCATGATTGAGATGGCGGCGGAGAAGGGTATTGCCGACCGCTTCTTCTTCCCAGGATTTATGAAGGGAAAACAGGTCTACGAGGTGTTCCGCGACAGCGACGTTTATGTGATGCCGTCTGTGAGCGAGCCGTTTGGTATTTCGCCTCTTGAGGCCATGCAGTGTGGCGTGCCGTCCATCATCAGCTATCAGAGCGGATGTGCGGAAATTCTCGACAAATGTATCAAGACAGACTACTGGGATATCAATGCGATGGCTGATGCCATGTATTCCCTCTGCACCAACGAAGGACTCTATCAGTATCTTCAGGAGGAAGGAATCAAGGAGGTTGACCAAATCACCTGGGAGAAAGTGGGCAAGCGCATTTACGATGTCTACCAGCAGGTGCTTCAAAATTACAATCACAAATAAGAGTAGTTAACACATTCAATTGACTCCGCCGAAGTCTCTTGCGGCGGATGTCTGCAAAAACAAGATATCCCTATGAAGACCATTTGCTTATATTTCGAGATACACCAAAACATCCATCTCAAGCGCTATCGTTTCTTCGACATCGGCACAGACCATTATTATTATGACGACTACGAGAACGCGCGCTCCATCACTGAAACTGCCGACAACTCTTATGTGCCGGCACTCAACGCGCTCATCGAAATGGCTGAGCGCTATGGCAGCTACTTCAAATGCGCCATCTCGCTCTCTGGCTGCGCCATTGAGCAACTTGAAAACCACGCTCCGCAGGTGATTGAACTCCTGCAGAAACTCAACGACACGGGCTGTGTGGAATTTCTCGCTGAACCATATTCCCACGGCTTCTCTTCTCTGGCCAACCCTGAATGCTTCAAGGAAGAAGTGACGCGCCTTTGCAAGAAGGTGAAGTCGCTATTCGGGCAGGAACCGAAAATCTTCCGCAACTCTTGCCTCATCTACTCTGACGAAATCGGAGAACTCGTGGCCAGCATGGGCTTTAAGGGTATGTTGGCAGAAGGTGCTAAGCAGGTGTTGGGATGGAAGAGCCCGCACTTCGTTTACAACTGCAACCGCAACCCGAAACTGAAGCTTCTCCTGCGCGACTACAGTTTGTCGGAGGACATCAGTTATCGTTTCAACGATTCTTCTTGGAACGAATATCCGCTCTTCGCCGACCGTTATGCCGACTGGATTGCCCAGTTGCCGGAGGAAGACCAGGTGATCAACCTCTTCATGGAGCTCTGCGCTCTCGGTATCTTCCAGCCGTTGTCTTCGAATATCCTCGAGTTTATGAAGGCTTTGCCAGAACAGCTCCGCCAGCGCGGTATCGTGTTCTCAACGCCGTCGGAAATCTGCTCGAAGATCAAGTCGTCGGGCGACCTCAACGTGGAATACCCTATCTCTTGGGTGGACGAAGAACGCGACCTCTCGCCGTGGCTCGGCAACGTGATGCAGCGTGAGGCCTTTGAAAAACTTTATAGCATTGCCGACCGTGTGCGTATCGCTGGCGACCGCCGCTTGAAGCAAGACTGGGACTATCTCCAGGCTTCAAACAACCTCCGCTTTATGAGCACGAAAGCCAGCTCTTACGGCGGCTACCGCGGTATTTATTCTTCGCCCTACGATGCTTTCACCAACTACATGAATATCCTTGGCGACTTCATCTCTCGCGTGAATAACCTCTATCCGGAGGATGTTGACAACGAACAGCTTGAATCGCTCTTCACGACCATCAAGAACCAAGACCAGGAACTGGAAGTGAAGAACAAGGAAATCGAGAAGTTGCAGCACATGCTTGCCAAGTTGGAGCAAGAGGCTCCCGCCAAGAAACCAGCTACCAAGAAAGCGCCTGCCAAAGCTGCGAAGGCGCCTGCCAAGAAGGCCACTGCCGTGAAAAAGAAGGCGGAAGAGGCTGAAACTAAGTAATGGTGAAAGAAGAAGTTGACCAATTTTGACCTGTATTTTTGTTGGTTTTGGAATTTGGAAGAGGGAGCATAGCGGGGCTATGTGACCGATGACAAATTTCAAAAACAGCAAAAAGGCAGGGCATAAGAATATAATTCCTTACTCTTCAAAATTGGCCAAGTTATTTTTTCATCATTACTAAGTAATTGGAATGTGAGATAATTTGAACAAGGCCCTTTCAAGGCAGTGTTCAGCGTTTGCTAAGCGGAATCTGTGTGCGGATTTTTTTCGTGCCAGATTCCGCTTCACTTTTCCTTGAAGGAAAGAATGGGCTGAGGCTTTACGGTGCACCCGCTGATTCGTGATGGAGGGGAGTTGATGCCCACTTATATATAAGGGGGGTAAAGTAAAAAGAGAACAGGGATGGTCTTCAGCTACACATTTTGCAGAAGACCGTCCCTGTTCTTGGTTGTAGTGGGCTTATATTTGCTTGTCGTGTGGACTTGCGTTTGCTTGTAGGTGTATGTTGTTGGTGGCGTATGTTGTTGGTGGCGTATGCTGTTGGATGCTCCTGCCTGTATGGTAGACTGTTTTACTTCCGTAACCTGCCAACGATGTTTTTGGCGGCGCGTTCTGGTGCGCCTGGCGCCCCCAATTGTTGTGCCATTTCCTCGTATCCGTTGAGCATCTCCTGGCGTTTGTTGCCGCCGGGAAGTAGGGGAAGAAGGGCGTTGCTGACGTTGCTGACCGTCATGCCATCGGCCACAAGTTCTGGTACGACCTCGCGGTTGCAGACTAAATTGACCAAAGAAATGTATGGCACCTTGAGAAGATGGCGACGGAGAAAGGAAACGAAACGACCGCAGGCGACATAGTAGCACACCACTTGCGGTACGCGGAAAAGCGCCGTTTCAAGGGTGGCCGTTCCGCTCGTTACGAGGGCGGCAGAAGCGCGTGAGAGCAGTCCGTAGGTGTCTCCTTTGATCATTTCCACGTCTTCTTCCCGCAGTTGGGCACGTTCAAAGATGTGCTTGTACACTTCCTGCGGCATGGAGGGCGCGATGGCGATGGCCAGGCGGAAACCTTTTTCGCGCAGTGGCATGACCGCTTGAAGCATGCGGCTCAGGTTGTCTTCAATTTCTTGTCGGCGCGAACCGGGCAACAAGGCGATGAGGTGCTCGTCGCGGCAGTGGTCTGGGTGTTTCAAACGATAGTTTGCCACTTCGTCAACCGTTGGGTTCCCCACATAGGTGATGGGATAGTTGTGGCGTTGTTCGAAATAGGGAACTTCAAAGGGCAGGATAGAGTAGAGGTGCGTCACATCGCGGCGAATGGCCTTGATGCGGTGTTCCTTCCAGGCCCAAATTTTGGGCGAGATGTAATAGAAGACAGGGCAGATGTGTTCTTGCGTCACGTAACGGGCCATCTTGAGGTTGAATCCCGGATAGTCCACCAGAATCACCGCGTCTGGTTGCCATTCGGCAATCTGCTGTTTGCAGTGTTTTATGCCGCGCAAGATGGTTCGCAGATGAAGCAGAACGGGGATGAAGCCCATGTAGGCCAGATGCTTGTAGTGGCACAATAATTTGCCCCCCACGCGCTGCATTTCGTCGCCCCCATAAAAGCGGAAATCCGCATCAGGGTCTTCTTGCAGGAGCGCCTGCATAAGGTGGGCCGCATGGAGGTCGCCGCTGGCTTCGCCGGCAATGAGAAAATATTTCATAGGCAGGTGGTCGTAAATAATGTCGGGTGGTAAAGGAGAATATTAAGTGGGTGTTCAGGATTATTTTTACATTTGAAAATAAGGAATAATCTTCCCAGCATTCATGTAATATTTTACTGACCTACTTAAGCCGATGGTCTTACTTATGACTTCTCAATCAGAATCGGTGGCGCTTCTCTTATTCGTTCTCCTTCAACTTGTTATAGCAACTGCGGCAGAGCGGTTCGTATTCGTCTTGTTCGCCGAGCAAAACGCGCTGTGCGTTAGGGACGATGCGGTGTGACACGTGGGCAAGACCACCGCAGCGGACGCAGATGGCGTGGACCTTCGTCACGTCTTCGGCAACGGCACAGAGTGCGGGCATGGGGCCGAAGGGGACACCCTGGAAATCCATGTCGAGACCTGCAATTATGACGCGCTTGCCTGCGTCGGCCAAATTGATGCATACGCGCACCAGTTCGTCATCGAAAAACTGCGCCTCGTCAATGCCAACAACTTCGGCGTCTTTGGCCAGTTCAACGATAGCTGCCGCTGTGCTTACTGGGGTGGAGTGGATGGCATTGGCATCGTGAGATACCACGTCTTCGTCGCTGTAACGCGTGTCAATGGCTGGTTTGTATATTTCTACTTTCTGCTTGGCTATTTTTGCGCGGCGCAGACGGCGGATGAGTTCTTCGGTTTTTCCAGAGAACATGGAACCGCAGATTACTTCAATGCGGCCGTGGTGGTGATTTTCTTCCTGAAAAAGTTGCATGGGGTGAAAAATCGCAGGCCGAGCGACGGGAAACCGCCGTTCGGCCTGCATGGATTGAATCGTTTATTTTTGTCGGTTGATATATTCTTGCAGGCCCTCGAGGTCGTTGTTGAAGTTGGCGATGAACCAGTCGCCATATTCAAAGCGCAGGCGCACCATGACACAGACTCCGTCTTGGCTGTCGCCATTAGGAAATACCTTGATGTCGGCGATGGCACTGGTGGCGGAAATGTCGCGTACGCGTTCGATTTCAGCACGCGGACTTTTGCAGTCTCGTGTGCGGAGCCAGGGCGAGAAGTCGTAATATCCTGTTTCGCCTTCGGGTGTCAATTGTTTCGCCGTACTGTAGGCCGAACGAAACTCTTCGGCGAAGAAATAAGAAGATACCGAGGTTCTTCCCGTTTCAACAGAATTGAAAGCCAAGGCGTAAATAAGTTGTAGGCGTGTCTTGATATATTTGGCCGTGTGTTTTGTTTCAGACGGAAGTTCATTGGGGACATTGTTCCCGATGGAAGGAGCAGAAACGGTGTTGGCAGAGGCGGCCAATGTGAGGCAGGCGGCGCAACATGCAATTAGAGAGGCTAATCGTTTCATGATGTATTTGAGTTTTGTTGGTTAATGAAAAACAAAAGTCGGTTGTCTGAATGAGATGGTGGTCAGACCTATCGTTTGTTCTACAAGAGCAGGGCCGCTATGGTTGAAACACCGTAGAAAAGAATGATGAGTGAGGTGACGGCCAGCATCTTGTTGAGCTTTTTACCGTTGCCAATCCTTTTGATTCTCATAAACGCGAGGAGGTTGAATATGCAGGTCGCGGCTGCCGTTCCTGTTGCTATGCCGATGGCCGTGTGGCAGGAGAGGAAATAACCTTGGCATGCGGCAGCGATAAGGCCGTATATCAAGTAGAGTAGGAACCCCAGTTTCTCCCCACACACCACAACGAGTGTAGTCTTCCCGTGTTCTTTGTCCTGGTGGCGGTCGCGGATGTTATTGACCGTAAGCAGCGTGCACATGGCGGTGCCGCATCCCAAAGCAATCGGCCATAGTCCAGCTTCGTTGCAGGTTGCAAAGTGCAGATAGTAAGTGCCTGCAACAGGGATGAAACCGAAGAACACCAATACGAGGAGGTCGCCTAAGGCATGGTAGCTGCAATAGGTGCTATAGAGAAAAGCAAAGACCATGCAGAGGATGCCGACGCCAAACATGGGCCAGGGCATGTGCCCGAATACTTCAAAAAAGGCGAAGACGGCATACAGGCCGATGAATATCGCTAATGTCAGAGAAACACCGATGCCTATCCGCATGGCCTGCGGCGAAATCCATCCCATGGCGCAGGCCCGCTCTGGTCCGATGCGTGTTTCGTCGTCGGTACCGTTGATGAAGTCCACATAGTCGTTGATGAAGTTGGCCATGATTTGCATCACGACAGCGAAAAGCAACGTGAGCCCCATGATGGTTGTGGAAAAACTATGAAGAGATTCTTTGGCTACGACAAAAGCCAGTGCGTTGGCAATCGCTACAGGCACCAAAGCTGCTGTGAGGGTTTTCGGGCGTGCTGCCAAAAACCAGGCACGCAAAGAATTCGTTTTGATGTTAGAAGGCATATTTAGTTTGGGGTTTCTTTTTTGTTGGCGCACCTATCTGTTGGCGCTTGTTCTGAAAGACGATGGCATTTAGGAAGCATCCGTCGAATGCTATTTTATGAGTTCTTCCAAGAACGCAACGTCTTTATTGACAAGAAGAGATATGTCCTGAATGTCCATCCCCTTCTCAATCATGGCATTGACCATAGCTTTGAGCATGAAATCCTTCTGCTTAAGGTCTTCATCCTTCTGCTTAAGGTCTTCATCCTTCTGCTTGAGGTCTTCATCCTTCTGCTTGAGGTCTTCGTCCTTCTGCTTGAGGTCTTCATCCTTCTGCTTGAGGTCTTCGTCTTTCTGCTTGAGGTCTTTGTCCTTCTGCTTAATCTCAGACTCCTTTTGTTTCAGCTCGGATTCCCTCTGCTTCA